>Ga0272440_1001458_pt1 | contig 19250 bp, 14 predicted proteins | sample SSMMMBAug17_FD_192440 | JGI IMG/M metagenome (GOLD analysis project Ga0272440, IMG submission 192440) | Marine sediment archaeal communities from Little Sippewissett salt marsh, Falmouth, MA, United States - SSM-MMB-Aug17 | ecosystem: Environmental > Aquatic > Marine > Wetlands > Sediment ...
TAATAATTGTTTATTTTGTTTTTGAACCAGGATTACACTGAAGAAGATGAATAAGATGAAATAAAACACTTTAAATTCATCTTTTTCATCTTTTTCAGTGTAATCCTGGTTCAAAAACAAAATGAAAAGTTTGGTACGCATATGCTTGACTTTAAATTGTTGAACAGTCTAAGCATTTTTAAATGGGGAAATTATTTTCCGAGCATTCCTAACCATAAAAGGGCTAAAAGTTCTTTTTGTCTTAACGTCCAACAAAAAAAAGTGATTTAAAACCAAATTTTCAATGTCATAATATTACTGAAAAAAATTACCCTGTCAACAAAACAATTGTGAGGAAAATTTGAGAGTTGTTTTATTTGGACGATTTCAAAAAAAAAGTTCTGTGTCTATTTTTATCTTTTATATGACAGTAAAATCTGCTAGGTTAGATCGAATAAGGGATGTCAACTGGATCGCTCATCATGTCAGTTGCATAAATAGACATTTCATTTAATAATCACAAAAAATTAAGGTCGTGTAGAGACGTAGCATGCTATGTCTCTACAGAACATTTACCTCAAAACGAACAATATCAATAATGGGGAAGTTATTTTCAAAGCTTTCCTTATCAAAACATTATGAATATAGAAGATACAAAAAATAAAATAAACGTATTATATGGGTATCATTCTGACAGGATTGAAGAACAAGTCCTGTTTACAATGCTCAATCAAAGCCCATATATCATTAAATCTGCAACGCAAAAGCAGGATGTAATCAAGGTCGTTCAGTTTGAAAAAATTGATATTGCACTGATTTCAAGTCATATTCCTTATATGAATCCGTATGATATATGTAATCAGATTGTAGAAAAACACGCCATCCCTGTTTTTATGCTCGTATCATCACCTGAATGTGTTGATATTCCAAAAGCATTTGCAAGAGGGGTTTCTGATATAATTGTTTCTCCTTATATTAAACCGCTTGTTTTTGCAAGAATCGAAAACTATTATCGCCTGAATCAGCTTGAAAAAACCAGTGAAAGGAAGATCACATCAAAAATTGTGAAACTGAAAACCGACACTGCATCCCAAAAGAGCCCGCCCAAGCATTATCATTTTAAGGATACAAACATTTTGTTAGCAGAAGATAATGAGGTTAACCAACAATTAATGAAAAACATTCTGACTCAAGGGGGCATTCATGTTGAAATTGTACAAAATGGTCAGGCCGCTGTTGATAACATTAAAGATGCATTGGAGAATAGTAAACCTTTATATGATCTAATTTTAATGGATCTTCAGATGCCTGTTCTGGATGGATTTTCTTCAAGCCTTGCCATTAGAGAAATCGTTGAAAAATTTCAAAAACCTGAAATCCCAATTATCGCAATAACAGCGCATACCTCTGTTCATTCCCGAGAAAAATGTCTACGTTCCGGTATGGTCGATTTTATCCCAAAACCGATTGACCCGGAAACATGTTTAGAGGTGTTGTCACAATGGATTCATTCGGATAAAACCTCTCTCGCTGATATTAATTGTGTTTGCCTTGAAAATGATAAATCGCATGTAAAAATCGGCCACATTCCTGAAATAAATTATAAAATGGGTTTAAAACGTGCGGCTGGTAATGAAGTCTTGTTTAAAAAAATGTTGTTGGAATTTTATAAAGAATATCATGATATTGTTCAGTTTATAGAAAAACTTTTAGCAGATGGAAATCTTGATCAGCTCAAAATAATGGCGCATACGTTTAAAGGGCTTGGAGGCAATATTGGTGCTGAGAATCTACAAAAAAATGCTTTTTTGTTAGAGCAGGCAATCAAGCAGAATATTGAAACTGATATTCGTGAATCCTTATCCAATCTAGCCCAAACGTTAGACAAACTGATTCATGGGATTAAACAAAATATGGAATGGTTAAAACAGACTGATGAACACAAAATTTCAATAAACAATGAAACAGATGTTAAGGCATTAACGAAAGCCTTTCAAAACCTTGATGAACTTTTAGACAAAGGACGACCATCTTCAATTGACACTTTTCACGAACTCGCTTCTCAAATTCCTGAATCCATGAAACAAGAAAGCAAAAGCCTTGAGACATTAATCCTTGCCTATGATTTTGATAATGCACAAACTTGCTTGCAGAAAATGATTGATAGATTGTCTTTGAAATAATGATATATCGCTATCAATTCAGTTGAACTTTCATTATTCTATGATATAATAATTAATAATCACCAAAACGCATTAGAAACGTTCACGAAATATCTTACCCAATGGGATTGAGCCAAACGAATTTGACTTAGGAATGCTCGGAAAATAACATGTTCCCTTTTTCTTGATCTTACAAAAACAGAAGGTCGTGTAGAGACGTAGCATGCTACGTCTCTAGAGCACAAGTACCTCAAAACGAAAAATATCAATAAATGGGGACGTTATTTTTAGAGATTTCCTGATCTCCCATTGACGCATATGGGAATACAAGACAATAAAATATTTCCATATGTCACGTTAAGGAGTTTAGAATGAAAACTTTTTTGTCTTCATGTGCGGCAGCCTTTTTTATTGGATGCCTTATTTTCCAACCGGTACAAGCCAGTTTTATGGAACAAATCCTGGTGCATACCAAGGCCATTTCTCTTGGAAACTCAGTCACTGCAAATCCCCCCGGACATATGGCGATCCACTATAATCCGGCAGGCTTGTCGAAGCTTGACGATGGTATCATATTTAGTCAGGGTTTTGCTTTGGTTCGCTTAGAAAGAACCTATAAATTCAAGCCCGATCTCTCGTATAATGAAAAGTTTAATCCACAGTATGATCCTGTGGCATATGAAAAAGGGGCGGTCCGAAATGGAAGAATTTATATTCCATTTGCCGGTCCTATTAATCTGCCGGTTTTGGTTGCACCTGTACCATTTGGAATGTCCTATCGCAAACCTTGCTCAAAATGGACATTTGCCAATGGCATTTATGCCCCTTTTGCCGGTGGATTTGAGCATAGTCATGAGGAACCGGAACGTTTTCAGGGTGAAGCTGTTTATCTCCAACATTTAATATATGCGTCACCATCAGTCAGCTATCAAGTGAACGATCAATTGGCTCTTGGATTATCCTTTGGCATGGGGCAATCTGCAATGGGGGCTTTAACTGATATTCGGGCGCCAGCAATTGTTGACTTAACCAATTTACTATCAGATCTGGGAAGTAGAGGTATTAAAGGGATCCCCCCATTTAATGTGGATATTGGCATTTTTGATAAGGTAGCAGACCTGGAATTTGATATGCGTGATGATATATCACCATCATTTAATTTTGGCATTCTCTATCAACCTTTACATTGGCTGACATTGGGACTTGTCTATCAAAGTCCAATTAAGGTTGACCTGGTGGGTCGTTACCGATTCAGATACAGCGATGAAGTCATGGAAATGCTGGATTGGCTTAAAACGCAAACAGGCATGAGTGAAGATATCTGGGATCGATCTCATGTGAATAAAAATATTGAATCCGGACGAATTGAAATGGTTGATTTTGAATTTCCACAGCGTGTTCAGGCTGGTGTCATGATAAAACCATTCAGTCGTTTAAGCTGTATGTTTGATGTCCATTGGTCTGATTGGACATCAACAGATGCCTATGTAATGAAATTTGATCAGAATATTCAAGTCATCATGATGACTGAAATGCTTGGCTATGAAGGTCCTGGATACCAGCTTGTTTATCCCAAACATTTTGATAACAAGTTACATTATAGCGTTGGTTTTGAATATGAAATGTATGACTGGTTAAATGTTCGTCTCGGCTTTGAGGACAGACAAACCTGTGCCAAAGATCACTTATTTGACCTGTTTTCATTACCTGATGTCTATTTATATGGGGCCGGACTTGGTATTCAGTGGAAGCCAGGCCTTGATATTGATCTGGGCTTTGCATATTTAACTTATAATGATTACCTTGTTCCAAATAACACAAGCACCAATCTTAATTTTACAGGAAGTGGAACCCCTGTATACAGTCCCTTTGCAGGACAGCATTATGAAACGAGTTTCAATACCTATATCGCCAGTATGAATATGACGATTACGTTTGATTTATTTAAGGATTATTTTGAACGAATGTTGATTTCATGGGACCTTTTATAATCCATGACTGATTGAAGATAAAACAATCATAAGCTCATAAAGAAAGGTAATATGATCGTACAACTTTGGTTCTTCCAAACGCGTTTGGAATAATCAAAGTTGTACGATCATATATAGAAGTGGCAAATTGGGGATTCGCCCCAATAAATTATCTTCGAGCCAAATCATCCGAGTGCGTTAGTTTAAAATATTGCTTAATTGTTGAACGCGCATAGCGGCTCGCACGTGTGCCAATATATTTATGATGTGCCACAATTGCAGAAATAACAATCTGTTCTGAACCATTTTTTTGTTCCGCAAAACCAACAAACCAATCAAATCTCACATCATGTTTGCGATTGCTCAAAGATCCTGTTTTTCCACCAATATTAAGTCTTGATAATATCCGATCACGACGAAACCCACGAAAAGACTTACGCGCTGTTCCAGATCTAATTGTCGCATTCATCAATTGTTTCAGCTTTCCGCACGTATTTGACGAAACCGCCTGGTTAATAATTCCTTTTTGCCCCTTATAATATGTCTGCCCCGCTTCATCAACGATTTCATCAATTATCGTTGGCTCAGGAATTTTACCCTCATTTAAAATTGATGAGACCAGCAATGCCCCATGTAGCGGCGTTATGAGTGTGTCACGATTGAATCCACATGCAATTTCAGCCTGATGAAAGCGTTCATTTTTTACATGAAGTGTGCTCTCATTCACAGGCAATTCAAAGTTAAGTCTTTGGTTGAATCCAAAACCACGCGCATATTTTTCAAGAGCCGATTTGCCTAAATACAAACATCCTAATTTCCCAAACACAGGATTTATTGATTGCGCAAATGAACTTTTGAAAGAAACTCTTGTGGTATATCGATTTGTTTTGTCAGTAATTTGACGTTTATACAGTGTATATTTATTGCCATTGAAAGCCAGTTTCGAATCAGGATCAAGCCCACAAACTTCTATTGCTGCTGCTGCAGTGACAATTTTAAAAATACTGGCCGCCGGAAATCGTTTTTCAAGACATGGATTGTCAGTTGCATGGGTTTTATCAAATCCGACCATTGATAAAATTCGCCCACTTTTGGGTTCCATAACGATTATTCCCAAATATCGGGTATACGATTTTTTCATTTTTTTCAGTAAATATCTTTGAAGCTCAATATCTATGGATGTTTTCACAAAAAATTGGTGATCATTATGTGAAATGCGAAACTGGTTTTTTGTTGAATTGATCAATGCTTTATCTGACAATAAATGCCTGACTTTTTCTTTTGACCATTTCTTTTTTTTCACAGCTTGGTTTTCTGTTGTCGAATTCTTTTGTGAATCTTTTGCTGATGTCACCTCTGGGATAGGCATAAATGGCAAATTTTCTGTATAGTTACTGGCAATGGAACCAAATCCAAACATTGAGTACGCACAAAATAGAAAAATAGGAATAATAATCAGGTATTTAGCCCTCCCTTTTTTTCGCTGATATCTTTTTTTATTTAATAGACTGCTTTGGTAATTACGCCAATTATTATGATACGTATACATAAACGATCAACCTCATTCTCTATTTATTGTACAGACGTTCCTACAGGTACCTGCTGATCCGGTATGAGAACGCTGCATTTCTTTTTCTTAACAGCAGCGAGAACCATTCCTTCAGAGGTGACCCCCATTAGCTGAGCAGGTTTTAAATTCGCTGCAACTATGACCTTTTTATCAATCATTTCATCAGGTGAATAGTGACGAGATATTCCTGCAACAATCGTTCGAATTTCACCAATATCAACTGTGAGTTTCAAGAGTTTTTTCGACCCTTCAATCTTTTCTGCAGATAATACTTTTCCAACACGCATGTCAATTTTTTGAAAGTCTTCAAAGGAAATCTCTGGTTTGAGATTGGTCAATTTTTTTTCAGCTTTTGGTTGTTTCTTCTTATCTTTCTGAGATTTCTTTGTATCAATCCTGGGAAATAAAGTAATGGCCTTTTCAATTTGAGTTCCTGCTTTGAGTTGTCCCCATGATCGTGCGTTAATGCCACCTTGTGTCGCTTTAATTAGTGAAAGTATTTTTTCCGATGTTTGCGGCATGACCGGATAAATTAACTCTCCAAGGATTCTAAGACCTTCAAGCAAGTTGTAAATAACGATTTTAAGTTCGTCTTCTTTATCTCTGATTTTAGCCAGTTCCCAGGGAGCTGATGAATCAATATATCGGTTCATATGAGATATAAAATCCCAAACTGAAGTCAATGCTTTGTTAAATGCAAATGCTTGCATATAATCATCAAAGTTTTTTACTGCTTGAATAGCAGCTGATTCTGTCGCATTATCTTTTAGTGTTACAGCTGAAATATCCGGAACAATGCCATTAAAATACTTTTGCGCCATTGTTAGTGATCGTGACACCAGATTGCCCAAATCATTGGCAAGATCTGAGTTAATTCGTTGTACCAGTGCGGATTCATTGAAATCGGCATCTAATCCAAACGACATTTCACGCATGAGAAAATAACGAAAGGCTTCAATACCATATACATCTTTCAGTTTTAAAGGGTCAACCACATTACCAATGCTTTTGGACATTTTACTGTTATCCACATTCCAATAACCATGGACATTCAGATGTTGATACACTGGGATTCCGGCAGCCTTTAACATGATCGGCCAGTAAATGCCATGCGGTTTTAGTATGTCTTTGGCAACAATATGTTGTGCTTTTGGCCAAAACCTTTTATATTTTTCACCATCTGGATATCCCAATGCTGAAATATAATTAATCAATGCATCAAACCATACATAGGTCACATAGTTGTCATCAAATGGAAGCGATATCCCCCATGTCAATCTAGATTTAGGGCGGGATATACATAAATCTTCAAGTGGTTCTTTTAAAAACGATAACACTTCATTACGATAACGTTCCGGACGAATAAATGAAGGATTGGCTTTAATGTGATCAATTAACCAATCTTGATAATCGCTCATTTTGAAAAAATAATTTGATTCTTTTATGGTCTCTGGTGGTGTACCATGGTCTGGACAAACGCCATTAACTAACTCTCGTTCAGTATAGAAACGTTCACAGCCAAAGCAATACAAACCTTCATACTCACTAAAATAGATATCACCTGCATCAAAAATTTTTTGAAGAATCAGTGCAACTGTTTTCATATGATTGGCGTCTGTTGTTCGAATAAATTGTGAATAATTCACACCAAGGTCCGGCCAAAGGTTTTGGAACAGGCTGCTAATATAGTCAACATATTCTTTTGTGGTCATATTCTCAATTTGCGCAGCTTTAACAACTTTATCTCCATGCTCATCTGTGCCTGTAAGAAAATAGGTTGATTTGTTTTTCATTTTATTGAATCGGTGGGCAACATCAGCGACAATGGTTGTATAAGCATGTCCTAAATGAGGCTTCGCATTTACATAATATATGGGAGTTGTAATATAAAAAATATCATCACAATCCGTGTTCATTCATTTTCTCCTATACACGCTATGCGTTAATCAATATCTGATATTCTATTATTGGCATCGAATGAAATGTTTTGTAAAGGGACTTCCATCTCTGTTCCGCCAAAAAATTTTATCGTAACTAATCCTCGAATAATATTGTGACGAACCACTCTTGCCGGTCCGGTTTCTGTTTCAACCACTGAATTAATTCTTGGGAAATATTTTCGTAAATATCTGTATGTATCATATTCATAATTCAAACAGCACATCAGACGCCCACACAGTCCAGATATTTTTGTGGGGTTGAGCGAAAGATTTTGTTCTTTGGCCATGCGGATGGAAACAGGATCAAAATGATTCAGGTATGTAGCACAACAAATTTCACGTCCGCATCGACCGATTCCTCCCCACATGCGCGCCTGATTTCGAACACCAACCTGTCTCATTTCTATTTTGGTTCGATATTCACGAACAAGCATTTTTACGAGTTCACGAAAATCAACCCGTCCATCAGCGGTAAAAAAAAAGGTTAGCTTGGAAACTTCAAATGTGCTTTCAACCTGAAAAAGATTCATTTCAAGCCCCAACTCTTCAATACACTTTAAACAAAAGGCCATGGCCTCTTTTTCAATCTCGCAGGAACGTTTGTATTGAGTGATATCTTCTTCATTGGCCAAACGCACAACTTTTTTAAGTTCCTTACCTTCAAGCAAATCATCCCGAAATTTACCTTCATTGACAATCGTTCCAAAAGCGAGGCCACGTTCAGTTTCTACGACAACCTGACTCCCATCTGCAAACTTACGATCGTCCGGATCAAAATGATAAATTTTATTGGAATTATTAAACTTCACACCAACAGTTTTAGACATCATCAACTCCAACACAGATCATTGACATTGTTTTGATTAACAAAAATATATGTCCTGATCAAAAACGATAAAAAAAATCTAGACTCTTAAAATCTTTATAAATGTATCAGCATTAACTGCTCAAAAGCAAGTCTTTTATTCATATTTGCCATTAAATCTTTTTGAACAATTTGAATTTGTTCAAATTTTTGAACGATTTCATCACATGTATATTTCATTGCATGCGCAAAAATCTGAGTTTTGTGGTCCATATTGATCGTTCGTTCCGGACAAAACCGGTATACAAGGATATCTCTAAACCATGTCAAGATTATCTCAAGAATTATCGGAATATCATCCTTATTCTTAGATAATTGTTCTGCAAAGCACAGGCGCATACCTAAAGACAGTTGATCAAGTTGATTTAGACGTTTCAAAATGAAACTGCGCTTATTTATCCATTTCATTTTTTGATACAGACCCGCACGAATAACGCTCCCCATTGATAGTCTGGCGATTACTCGTGCATTTTCAGTCTCATAGATTTCTTTACGAATTAAATCATTAAATATTTCTTTTTCATCAAATGGACTAAAACGAATCTGTTGACAACGTGATGAAATGGTTTGCAATACATCTTTTCGATTTTCAACAAATAGAATAAAAATTGTACTCGCTGGCGGTTCTTCAAGAATTTTAAGCAATGCATTTGAAGATTCTGTTGTCATGACGTTTGCTTTAATCAAAAAAACAAAACGTGTATTGGCGTCAATTGGTTTATAAGACAATTTTTTCCTTAATACACGTATTTGTTCAATTTTGATTGATGCACCATCTGGTTGAATATGGATAATATCTGGGTGTTGATTTGACTTGATCCGACTGCATGACCGACATTTTCCACATGGTTCAGTCGTTTGTGACGCTTTTGACAGTTGTTCACAATTACTTATCATTGAAAAATGTATCGCGACATGAAACCTACCAACACCTTCAATTCCAGTAAACAAAAATGCATGGTGTGTTCGGTTGCATTGTTTTGCTTTGATCAGGTATCGGATCGATTTGTCATGATTGCTTGAAAACTCGTGTTTCATCAATTATCTAAGTCGTTATGATCATATTTATCAACACGTTCTTTCAATTCTTTGCCACATTTAAAAAATGGCAATTTTTTGGGACGAATCTTAACAGAATCTCCAGTTTTTGGATTTCGTCCCAAGTAGCTTTTGTATTGTTTGACATAAAAGCTGCATAATCCTCTGATTTCGACGCGTTCTTCTTCTGAAAGTGCATCTGACATTGAATCAAAAAAGATTTGAACAACTTTCGCCGAATCCGCTTTTGAGATACCGGCCTCATTCTTTAAAGCATTAATTAATTCCAGTTTGTTCATGTTATTTTACCTCCTAAATTAGTCAGTCACACGAAACGAAAACATTCATTTTACATATAATGAAAAATGAACGATATTGATATTACTCCGTTCGTTACATCACTGACGATTTTGTTTGTGCAACCGTGTCGTCAAATTTTTATAAAATAATTATAATCGGTTATATTATTTTATACTCAGAAAACACGAGTCGCAATCTATATATATAAATTTAAAAAAAGTCAAGGGTTTATATTCGATTATCATCATCTTTGTGAATTTGGACAAACGCATAACAAAATTTCTTGCTTAATAAAAACATACTGACTTGAACATAATTTTCAATTCAGTCCGGTCTATCAGTGGAAGATGATACAAAATCGTATAAAAAACCGACTAAAAAAAAAGTCCTCTTACTTATATAGACAAATTTTTTTTCAATTTCTTACACTATTTTTTTTTTTTTTTTTGGGCATCACTAAAAACTAGTTTGAAATGCCATCCAAATGTATCATCACAGAAACGCTGCGATCATCTGTATCAGCATTATCATTAAACATGCCGTTTAAACGCCAACATGGACCTTTATATTCAAAACCCAGGCCATGTTGAACTCTTTGATCATTAAGAATGTCATGTTTATAAGCGGCTAAAAGTTTAAGTTTTGAGACCAATTGCGCTGAAATCTCAGCATCCATGGACTCATTTTTATCCTCACAATACTGATAATGGATTTTTAATTGCTTTTCATCTCGATCATCAACACTCAAAGACATATGGTATTGAATAAATTCCTCATCATAAATTGACCAAAGTGCATCAGCATTGAATGAAAAAACATCAGCATGCCAAAAAAAATCCACTTCTATGGGTGAAAGCGCCCGAGAATCATTCTGATCTGACACATTCTTATTTTTATCTTCAAGAATGTCATAATCACCTGATAACGCTAATTTTACCCGTTGCTGATACGCAGCGATTGAAGACGCAGACCTGGTTTGTTTTTTTTCGATTTTTTGAGTCCAGGTGTTTGATAATAACCAGTTAATTTTACTGGTCTCTTCATTCAATAGCCGAAATTGATTTAAGCTATCTTTCGGATCAGAAATATGGGTATACGTCGTAACCAGTCGAATTGAATGTTTGTATTCCTTATTTGATTCTGTCTTTGCATGATTTGAGCCAAAGGAATAAATTTTATAAATTTCGCTGGTTATACAGGTTTTGAATGTATTTTGTTGGGCTGTTGAGGCGTGAGAAAGGCTGGCTGTTGTGGTGTGTGGGGAGCGATGGGCATAGCCCCCTTTCCATTGAAAAGATTGTTCTAAAAAAAAGTAAGGAAATATGTCTAATGGCAAGGTTAAACCTGAAGACATGTATAATTGGTGTCTTTTTTCCAGTTCCTTTTGATATTCATAGGCATACAGACTATCCAGATCAAAAAAAATGGGTAAATGCCACAAGGGGGATTGAATCTTTGAGAATCGAACGATCGGTAGTTGTTGAATGGGTGAATCGTTCTGATCCTGTTTGTGGTGATATAAATCATCAAACCATTGAAATTCCCCATAAATCCTTGATTCTTGAAACGTGCGAATCATCATCATTCGGTTAAAACGAAACGTTTCATCCGCATCATCAATATCCCGATGGTGACGATTAAACAGATTTTTTCGACTTTTATCCAGACCAGTATAACCGGTATCAAACGTTTTGAGGTAATCTGGATCACTTACGCGATCAAAGTCCATGTGTAGCATCGTTTGGAAAGGCAAGGGGTGATCCATTTTCATTCGAAACCAATAACGATTGGTATTCATCCGCAGGTAATCATCATTCGTATATCCCCATTTTGATTGGGTTTCAATCGTGTCTTGTTGTCGATCCGCCAGATCGTCAATCATGACTGTGCCTTTGCACTGACGGCTTATATTGTATCTGAACTCAAGACCATTCATGACACCTCGTTTTTCCATAAATGTAGAATAGAAGGTTGCATCATAGCTTTTTCCAATCACCCAATAAAAAGGTTGTTGATAGAGAAAACCTTTTCGCGTGCTATGTTCAACAAAGGGAAACAATAAACCTGTCTGACGATCTTGTTTGACAGGAAATATGAAAAAAGGCGTATAAAAAACCGGAACATTTTTAACTGACATTTTTCCATGCCACAACCAGGCATATCCATCAATGGTGAGATGAACGTCATTGCCTGAAATTGACCAGTCGGGATCGCAAATATCACATCCTGTGACCAGCACGTTATCGACATAATACGTATCCTCGCCTGTTTTTTCGATTAGATTTCCCTTAATGTATAATGGACCAGGTTCATAAAACAGCGTTCCTTGTTCAATTGTACCAATTTGTGTGTTTATATTCAGGACTAAACGATTTCCAGATATGAAAGTATTTTCAAACTGTGCCAGTACCGAACGTTCAGCAATAATTTTTTTTGTATTCAAATCTATGTGAATGTAGCCTGCATAAATAGAATAAGGATTTTGTCGAATATAGACATCACCCCGGGCTTCAATGGTATTGCGATCTAGCACAATATGATCAGCCCACAAACGCATTTTGGGAGATGATATTTCAAAGAATTGTGCATTTACAGAAGCTGTCAGGCCCCATCCCCAAATAAAGATCACAATAATCATGATCTTTGGGGCAGAAAATATTTGATTATATTTCATATGACGAATACTTTCTTAACTCAGTAAGTCATTTTACCAATATCGTTATAGTCATTCTGAAATTATTAGGATGGATATGCTTGCAAAATCGAACGTCTGAAAAAAATATCGACTGAGCCAGATTTAGGGGAAGCATTGAACCATTATTACAGAATGTAACAATGGTTCAATGTGAAAGAAAGATATATTTATTAGAAAAACATATCTTTGTTTTCAAGATAAAAAGCAGCTTTTCGTTTGGCCAGCTCATTGATTAGACGAACCCCTTTTAGGGCTGATGCGTCAGCCTCAATTACACCATTTAGAAGCGAATCAAATGAATCTTCATCTTCAGTAATTGTTGCCAGATAGCGTGCTTGAAGGACATCAACCAATAGAAAATTTCCATTCTCAACAGCTCGGGCCTGATCAAACATTTTTTTAGCGTTTTCAGGTCCACCACCCAAGCCCAGATATTCAGGAATCATTGCGTAATAGGCACCTAAAAACATTTTGCCTGCGCCATAATAAAAGTTTGGATCCAATTCAATAGAACGTTTTATTAAGGCAATGGTGTCAGCCATTCCCATGAGAGCCGCAGGATCATCCATATTAAGGACAATCCAAAGACCTGAGTTTAAGCCAGTCCATACCAAAGCAGCAACACGTTTTTTGCCAATATGTTGGACAAGATTTACAATTTTATCGCCACGATCAAGACCTTCTTTGAAATCACTATTTTGCTTCAATGCGCGTAGTCCATAATCGCGTCCAATTTCATATAATTCTTTTGCAAATTCAGGTTCTTTGTCTTCAACAAAAATGCCATACGAACAATACAAAAAAGCGGCTTCGTTAAGAAGTTGTTCATTATTTGGAGATATTTCAACAAAGCCGGTTATCATTAATAACTGACCAGGAAAACCTTTTTCAGCCAATCGGCCGCTTTTGGTGTCTTTTAGTTTATCTACCATCATCGGAATAGCGGGTGCAATTCCCATGTTGATTCCGATTCGTGTTGTCATTTTTTGAAAACTGGAACAGCCCACTGCACCAGTAACAATGAATGATACGATCAGTAAAGCTCTTAAAAAAAGTTGATACCTTCGTTTTTCTTGCATGGTATTCTCCTTGTTAATCGTCATATTTATTTTTCAGATATTTAATTTATATATCCAAAATTATAAACACAAATTTTCAAATATACTGTTCATAATAAACCATGAATACTGATAATATTCACAGCTTATTTTCCCTGTTTGGCTCGGAATTCAGCCAGGCGATCCTTAACCTCTTTTAACAATGCTTTTGAGTACAATTTACCTGCCAATGCATCCCAAACCGCTTCACACTTTCTTTGAATCATGTCAAGTTGTTCGCCAGATACGTTTGATTCTTTCATACCATACTTGATCATGGCATCATAAGCTTTCTTGCTATCTTCACGACATTTTTCTCTAAAAATAACCGCTTCATTATTTCGAACACCATCCAATTTATTTCTGTAAGCTTTTGGAATTTTTTTCCAGAAATCCAGACGAACAAAACAGCAGGCAGGAGAATAACGAATATTCATCGGGTTGACATATTTAATAATCGTATACATCTGAAACCCCACCACAGCAATTGATGGTGCAATAACTGTGTCCGCAATACCCTGACGCATTGAAGATACAATTTCTGGAACACCTACCGGAATTGGACTTGCACCGAGTGTCTCCAAAACAGTTTGTTCAAGGGTGCCATACCATGTGATAATCCGGGCGTTTTGAAAATCTGATATTTTATTCATTTGATATTTTATCGAATAAATTTGATCAAAATCCTGATCCGACCAGATAATTAACTTATATCCATTTTTGGCGGAAATTTTATCAAAGGTACTCCGCATGCTGTCACGAATATAATCGACTTCATCATAGTTTCGAAACAGAAATGGTAACTCTAAAACAGCCATTTCTGGACAGGCAATAACAGTACCCTGACCGGAAAATGCGGCCCCATCAATCTGCCCGATTTTCATCTTATCAATGTAGTCCTTATCATCTCCCATAACCCCACCCCAATACCATTTTAACTTCACAGTGCCATCAGTGGCTTTTTTGATTGCCGGATGCATTATTTTTCGAATATTCTTGGCCCATCCAACACTTTTTGGGGCAAGGGTGGCAACTTTAATCCGCCATTTGGCTTTTGCATGAATGTCTGTTGATGACATTCCCACAAGTAAGACACAAAGGACAAAGATTGGTACAAAATTTTTTAATTTGTTTAACATGTAAATCCTCCTGAATATTTTTTTTTGTCAATCTTTATAATCATAATTTTTTCAAAAATTATCGATAGAAAATAATTATGTTATAAAGCATGCAATAAATAGGCAACGATAAACGAATACCTAATAATTACTGGTTAAAATAATTTGATTTGTTGTCTAAATAGAATCTGGCTTTCATTTTCGCGAGCTCGTTGATTAATCGAATGCCTTTAATACCGGTAGGTTCTTTTTCAACCACACCACTCAACAGCTCTTCATAGCGCGCTTTATTCTCATTTGTTGTACAAAGAAAACGTGCTTCAAGAACGTCAACAAGTAAAAAATTACCCTTTTCAACAGCTCTGGCTTTGTTAAACATTTTTTGAGCATTTGCCGGTCCGCCACCAAGTCCGAGATATTCTGGTGTGAGCGCATAATAAGCGCCTAAAAACATTTTGCCAGCCCCATGGTAAAAGTTTTCGTCCAATTCAATGGATCGTTCAACCAAAGCGATCGCATCAGCCATCCCCATAAGCGCCTCAGGTTTATCCATATTATGAACGATCCAAAGCCCAATGTTTAAACCAGTCCATAACAGGTGCTTGACATAATCCTCATCCAGATAGTCAACCAGCTCGGATATTTTTTTTCCAGATTCCAGACCTTTCCGAAATTTTCTGTTTTGCTTCATTGCACGAAGTCCAAAATCTTTACCAATGTCAAAAAGCTCTTTAGCAAACTCAGGTTCTTTTTCTTCCATAAATATGCCATAAGCGCAATATAGAAATGATGCCTCTCCCAGCAACCTGAAATTACCTTCAGAAATTTCGACCATGCCTGTAACAATCAATAAATGATCTGCCAGACCCTTTTCAACCAGTCGTCCACTTTTCGTTTCCTTAATGGCCTCAATCATGTGTGATACGCCGGGAGCAACGCCTACTTTGATCCCGATTTTTGTCGCCATCCGGTGAAAAGTGCCACAACCGGTCAAACCGATTAGAAGAGATAGTATGATACATCCCTTCAGCATCCAATAGGCTTGATTCCACTTGATACGCATAATACTCCTTTCTGTTTCAAATATTTTCGCAAGGGAAATGGGCCATTTGAAAACAATTTCAAATTGACCCGCCCCAATCATAAACCATTTCCCAATGAATTACAAAATAATCGCAGGTTTTCTCATGCCAAAAAAGTCAACAAGAAAAGTGCTCAGCCAGGGAATATATGTAATCATTGCCAAAGTAACAATCAAAAGAATCAGCGCTGGAACGACAACGCGGTATAAGCGAAGTACAGGCGCTTTAAAACGCAGGCTTGAGATAAACAAATTCATTCCTACCGGCGGTGTAATATAGCCAACAGTTAAATTTGCCAGAAAAATGACACCCAGATGAAGTGGGTCAATTGAAAACTGCTCTGCCATTGGTTTAATCAATGGTACCATCACAACAATTGCTGAAAAAATATCCATTAAACATCCAACGATAAGCAAAATACCATTTAAACATAACAAAAAAACATATTTGTTTGTGATGGTTTCAGAAATAAAATCAACTGCCATTTGAGGAATATCCTGATCCACCATAAAACTTGTCAATCCCAGGGCTGCAACAAGCACCATGAGTATTGCCCCCACTGTTCGCATACTCTTGATGGCAACCTGTATCAACTGTTTTGCTCCAATTTCTTGGTATATCAGACATTCGGAAATTAATGCATAAACAACTGTTGCTGAGGCAGCTTCACTCACAGTAATAAAACCACCATAAATTCCACCAATGACAATAAAAGGTAATGGAAGGACCCATTTTATTTCCCACAAACTTTCCATCAAATTCTTCATGGAAAAAGGAGTGGTGGGAACATTATTTCTTGACCCATAAAAAATGCCATAACTAACAAGCACCATCATGATCAATACTGCCGGTATGGTTCCTGCAATAAACAATAAGGACACATCAACTTCTGAAATAACTCCATAAATAATGATCGGAAGGCTTGGAATGAATAGCACCCCAGAACTTGCTGATGAAGTCACTAAGCCAAGAGAAAAGTCATCATCGTATTGATTTTTAATCAATGCGGGCAGTAAGATTCCACCACATGCAATGATCGTAACACCACTCCCTCCTGTTAGTGCAGTAAATACAGTGCTGACGATCACTGTGACAACTGCCAGACCACCAGGAAGCCAACCAATCATGGCATCTGATAAACGAATGAGTCGGGATGATGATTTACTTTCGGCAAATATGAAGCCAGCAAAGACAAATAGTGGAATGGAAATTATTCCTGGTGCTGTCATCACTTTTTTCATATCTGTCAAAATAAATGACAGTTTCCCGTCTGCAACAAATTTAAACAAAAGTGCTGCTCCTCCACCAATTATGGTGAATAGAGGAGCTCCGCAGGCAACGGCCCCTAGTACGAGGGCGATCAGAAGAATTGATAAAATAATACTCATCTTTCGTTTTCACCTCATTTATTGTTGGTTATGAATAAGCGTATCAGGACAAAACCGAATCCTATTAAACAGTAAATATATGACATTTATTTGAGACTGTTTTTTAGATTTTCTGAATGAAAAAGGACCCAAAATTTAGAGGAAACATGAATCTACAGATTCTTGTTTGCTCCAAAATTTGAATACTTACGATTTATGAAACTGATACGATACTATTTAACTGAAGATTTAAGCCATTGACAATTCATCATCCATTTTTGTTGGACCTTTTTCTATACAACTGATGATATGGATTGGATAACGAACAACCATCGTCAAAAAGCAATAAGGAATCACCAGATCAAAATTCCAATCAGGTATACCACTTACCAGTGTGGAAGGCGGATTATCAAATCCTCGCATGGAATCAATAAAGTCTTTTGCTGCGAAAAACAATAATATTGATATGGCAAACGCAAACACATAGGATGCAATTTCAACTGATTGCTTGAGTTTATCTGATTTTAAAAAACTATTTATGAAATCAATTTTAATGTGCTCATTAAATTGTGTTGCGAGAGCAGCTCCAATACATGTCAACCATAAAATTTCAATTCGTAAAAGAATATCAATCCATGGAAATCCGATTCCAAAAACATTTCTGGAAATGACTTGACCAAATGAAAAGAAAATCATCGTAAAAATCAGTATACAGATGAAAACCTTTTCAATCGTCACAAATGTATCGTGGAAGGCAAGAAAGATTTGGTAAAACTTTTTCATTATTCTGTCTCCTTTGATCTAAATACAGACAAATGTTCGAGCAATTCAGATAGAATTGCTTGTGAATAAAAACTGCCAACGAATTGCTTCCGCAAAGGTAAGCATTTCTGTTTTAATATACGAATGGTAGCGGGTTCAGTCTTTGTTACCTGCATGCCATATTTTTCCATAGCTTGAAACGCTTTTTGGCTGTCAATTCGACATTGACGATAAAACGCAATAGAATCATGTTTTCGGATATCAGCGAGCCCGGTGCGGTAGGATTGAGGAAGTGAATTCCAAACATCCAACGTAATAACTGCAGCGGCGGGAGAATATCGCATGTGAATTGGATTGACATATTTAAAGATAGGGTACAATTGAGATCCAACCACCCAAATGGCAGGACCCATATATGTATCGAACATGTCTTGCTTTATAGCTGAAAAAATTTCTGAAACACTCAGTGGCATTGTTGACATTCCAATTGCAGCAAATGTTTTTTCCTCAACAATTCCATTACACAAAACAATTTTTGCCTGCTGAAAATCAGACCACTGGTTCATTTTATATTTGACAGAATAAATTTGATCAAAATCCTGATCTGCCCAGATCAAAATTTTAAAACCATTTTTTGTGGCGTTATCATCAAATTTTTGCCACATTTTATTTCGAATATAGTCTACTTCGTCATAGTTATTAAATAAGAATGGTAATTGAAGCACAGCCATTGCTGGGCACGCCATGGTGAGACCAATTGGCGTAAGCGCTGCACCATCAAGCTCACCGGCTTTCATTTTGGCGATATTATCTTCATCATCACCCATGATTCCACTCCAGTACCATTTTAGTTTCAGCTTTTTGTTGGTGACCCGATCCAATGCCGGATGTAAAATATTTCGAATATTTCTGGCCCAACCCACATTTTTAGGTGCGAGGCTTGCCATTTTCAAATAATTCTTATCACTTCTCGCATGTGCTGATCCACTGATCTTGAGGAATGTCAATAATCCTGTAACTAGCAATAGAATTATCATTTTATATGCTAACGTAAGTCTGACTTGCAATTCATGCCCCCATGACAGATTAATAAATTTAATTGTCCAATATTTACTGAAAACAATTCATAATAGATTTTTTTCAGAAAATCAACTAATTCATTTGAAAAATGTATCTTTTTTTTTGATTGTTGCTAAAAAGGGTCTTGATTGAATTGATATCCTTATAATTATTTTAAATTCTTGTGAATTTTTATATCCGAAATGTTTTTCTAAAAGTGCTATATTTCATTGCATATGAGATAAC
>Ga0272440_1001459_pt1 | contig 19245 bp, 12 predicted proteins | sample SSMMMBAug17_FD_192440 | JGI IMG/M metagenome (GOLD analysis project Ga0272440, IMG submission 192440) | Marine sediment archaeal communities from Little Sippewissett salt marsh, Falmouth, MA, United States - SSM-MMB-Aug17 | ecosystem: Environmental > Aquatic > Marine > Wetlands > Sediment ...
TCCTTTTCCAGCAAAATGACATCATATCCGGCTTCAGCAGCTTCAAGGGTGGTTGTCAGGCCGCTGATCCCACCTCCGACAACCAGAATATTGGCACTGACTGGAGGCGTCGCTTTGTCTGTCATGCTATCCCTTTCCTTCCTTAAATAAATGATTATCTACTGTTAGCTTTTAGCGAATAGAAATTACAGGGTGGGATTCATCACACCCTGTGATTGCTACCGGCTAAAAGCTAACAGAACCATAACCTTATTATTTCAGGAACTTATTTCAAAAAAACCCCCAGACACCAAGTGCCTGGAGGTTTTATTAGGTTTATATTAAGAATGAATCAAAAAATTCCTGTGTCGTGTAATCACGATCTTTGTTTAGTCAGGAATAATTTTGATATATTCTTCTTTCTTCACATCCCATTTTTCTGCTTTTGGATCATATTTTGAGTTGACAAAACAGAACCAGTTTTCATCATCTTGTGTTGGATGATTTGCTTGATAATAGAATCCTGGGTAACGTGTTTCTTTTCTGAACTGAATATGTCGCAAGTGAGCTTCAACTGTCCAGATTCGGTGATAGATTTCCCAAACTCTCATGAGTTCATGCAGATCACCAGCAGCCATTTTGTCGCTGTCTTCACGCATTGTTTGCAGAAGTTCCATTACGATTTCCAGATTTTTGCTGCTTGTCTGGTAATATGTGGATGTACCAGCACCATATTCATTGGTGGCTTTCATCAAACGAAGTGCCATTCCTGATGGTTTTACGTATGCGGGGTTGATATCAACGTCAGTGGTGTATTCACAGTTATCCAGATAAACGCGAACGGGTTTGTATACCAGGTCTACCAATTCATCTTTGGTCTGAGCCAAGGTCGGTGTGAAATCAGCATGGTCACGAACGTATTGTGCCATAGATTTAGCAGCTATACGACCTTCAGCATGAGAACCTGATGAAAATTTATGACCGGAACAACCAACACCATCACCAGCTGTGAAAAGACCTTTAACTGTGGTCATTCTGTTGTAAATTTTTCCAGCATCGCCCCATTTGTATGAATCTGGTACCCAGTCTTCATTTGGTCCAGAAACCCACATTCCGCAGCAACCTGAGTGAGATCCCAGCAAATAAGGTTCTGTTGGCATAATTTCAGAATTTTTCTTTTCTGGTTCTGTGTCAGTGGCGCACCAGAGATTGGCCTGTCCACAAGTCATATCAAGGAAGTCTTCCCATGCTTCTGATTCCAGATGCTTCAGTTCTTTTTTGTCCATGCTCTTTCCAAGCTCGGCCAAAGCAGTCACAGTATCCATAATAATTGGACCGCGACCTTCTTTCATTTCAAACAGCATCAAATGATTTCTCAAGCATGTGGGTGTGATTGGAGCAGTGCCATAAGGTGCATATTTTTCAAGCTCTTTTTTTGCAGCGTCGCCGCCAGCATAAGCTTCGCCCAAACCATTCAATGCTTTAGCTTTGAACAGTAAGAACCAGGCACCAACAGGACCATAACCATCTTTAAAACGAGCTGGGGTGAAACGATTTTCCATCATGGAAAGTTCAGCACCAACTTTCATACACATGGTGTAAGTAGAACCAGCATTCCATACAGGATACCATGCACGGCCTTTACCTTCACCAACTGAACGTGGTTGGTAAATATTAACAGCACCGCCGCAAGCAACCATCATGGTTTTTGCTTTAATAATGTAAACTTTATTTTCACGAGTTGAGAATCCAACTGCACCAGCAATTTGATTTTCAACATTGGCATCAAGCAACAATTCAACGATAAAAACACGTTCTAAAATGTTGTCTTCGCCCAAAGCCAATTTAGCCGCTTCAGCAACGATTCTTTTGTAAGATTCGCCGTTGATCATGATCTGCCATTTTCCAGTTCGAACTGGTTTGGCGCCACTTTTCAGCGTGCCCAATTTTTGGCCTTTTTTACCATCAAGGTTTTTGTTGTCATCGGTTTTTTTCCAAACAGGCAATCCCCATTCTTCAAACAAATGTACCGAGTCATCAACGTGACGGCCAAGGTCAAAGATCAAATCTTCACGAACAAGTCCCATCAGGTCGTTTCGAACCATTCGGACATAGTTTTCAATTGTGTTATCGCCAACATATGTGTTGATTGCTGACAGGCCCTGTGCAACTGCACCACTTCTTTCCATAGCGGCCTTGTCGCAAAGCAAGATTTTTTTGTCTCCAGCCCATTTCTTGATTTCAAAAGCTGTACCGCAGGCAGCCATACCACCGCCGACGATCAGTATATCAACTTCGCGTTCCTCGACTTCGGGGTCTCTAATCGCTTTGATTTCACCCTTTGGTTTATTTGGTAATGCCATCTTATATCCTCCTAAAAATTATTCTTTACTTTGTTTACAATACAAAAGTTTTACGCTTATTAAGAAGCGGGTGCTTGTAACACTTTGCCATCAACTTCTTCTGTGGAAAGAAGACCACTATCCAGATCTTTACCAACCAGATCTGCATAAGGATTCGCTGAGCCTTCTGCTGTTGTTCGAACAGGGAACTTAAATCGTTTGACTGTTCCATTGCGGAATTTACATGTCCACATAATATCTTCTGTTCCCAACATTGGCATGATGCTGCTTCCTAATGGCACAAAGTCAGAATATCCTCGAACTTCGATTGCCTGTGACGGACATATTTTTACGCATGAAAAACATTCCCAGCATTGGTCGGGTTCTTGATTATAAGCTTTCATGGCATCTGCATCCAACACCATCAGGTCATTGGGACAAATGTACATACAGGCTGTTTTGTCCCCGCCTTTACAACCATCACATTTTTCTTGAATGACAAAACTTGGCATTAACTCTTCCTCCTAAGTTTCTTTTTCCTGACAATTTCTTTATTGAATTTCAGGAATTTTAATGTTAACTCTACGTTATTGTAGATTAGTTCTTCCTGTTTTATATTAAAGCTGACTCGAATGTGAGACAGTCTGTTGCAAAAAAAAAAAAAGATTAAAATTTTTTAATCATTTTGTAATTCGGACTAATGTACTATCAAAAAATCTATTTGTCAAGTAATTATTTCTTATCAAGCAATCATGTTTCTTTAATTAGACAAAAAAACAATCCTCAAAGGGAGACTCATTTAAATAATATGAAAAATCCGTATATAACAAGAATTAATTCCGATTATTCGTTCAATTTTAAATGTTATCCAGAAATATCTTGTTTTAATGAATGTTGTCAGGACCTTCAGCAAGTGTTATCGCCGTATGATATCATTCGTCTGAAACATCATTTTTCCTGTGATTCATCCACTTTTTTAAAAACGTACACTGAATCTTACATCGGCCCTGAAACCGGACTACCCATTATTCAATTAAAAAACAAATCTCAAACTGATTTGCACTGTATTTTTGTATCAGAAAGTGGATGTATGGTGTATCCCGATCGACCTTCAACATGTCGTTATTATCCTTTAGGTCGAATCATTTCAAAATCAAGAGAGACAGGCAAGATAAATGACGCTTACACCCTGATCAGAGAGACCCACTGTAAAGGTCACGACAATGCTTGCAAACAAAATGTTGATCAGTGGCGGAATGCACAAGAGTTGAAAACATTTGATAAATATAATGATGTAATGATTAACTTGATTTCAGCCAAAAACAAGGCAGGGTTAAAGACCTTGTCAGACGATCAAAGATTCCTTATATATATGTCCTGCTATGATATCGATGCCTTTCGTCGATATGCAAATCAACAAAAAATTTTCAAAGATCTGCTATTTGCCAATTCAATTGAAGGTGATATTCAATTGTTGCTATCTGGCATGAGGTGGGTGGAAGAGAAGCTATTCAGATGAGTCAACGTAAAAAAACAGCACTTGTTTTAGGAAGTATCAAAGGAATTGGTAAAGCTGTCGCACTTGCTCTGGCCCGAAGAGGTGTTCAGGTTGTCACTACATACTGGGATTGGTCCGAGTTTTTACCAGACCTTCAAAAAGATCTTGCTGCCATCAACACGCCGCATTTAATTGTCAACGTTGATCTGCTTGATAATCAAGCAATTAAAAAATTGATCAAGGATATTCAATCCACATTTGGTGTATTGGATATTTTGATCAATAATATCGAACGAGGGGGATGGCCGCTGGTTCATGGAGAATATGAACAAGATCAGTGGGATATGGAAGTTGCGACGTCGTTACGTGCCAAACGTTGGATATTTCATGACGCTTTGCCACTGCTAAAAGCATCAGGTGATGGTGTTGTGGTGAATATTTCATCAATTGCTGGTCTTGTAGGACGTTCCGGTCCAGCCGCTCCTATTTTTCCCGATGCTTATTCAGCAATCAATCGTGGAATTTCTTTGCTAACTGAAACATGGGCGCGTGAAGCTGCGCCGGAGGTTCGTGTGAATGAACTCATGATCGGTTTTTTTGAAACCAGGCACGGACCTCAAACGCGTGGATGGCAAAACTTGAATGTATCCCAAAAGCAGGCATTGATAGATCATACACCTTTGGGACGTCTGGGAAAATTATCTGATATTGTGTCATCGGTTCTGTTTTTAGTGTATGATGCACCTTTTATGACTGGAAGTGTGATTCGTTTAGATGGTGGATATGTTTTGGGCAATGAAATTGTTCCGCCTATGCCTCAAGGGATTTTATAATAATTTTACTTTTGCGTTTAAATTACTTGACTCATGCTGATGTTTGTTGTAGGGAACCGTTTTAATAAATTCTTTATGAATAAGTAAAGAGTTTTTATATGATAAACTGAATTTTTGGGGACTGCCAATATATGTCAGACCTCATTGATTATTATTAAGAAAGGAGAATAACTATGGCTTTTAATCCTATCGTAGATGAGGGAAAATGTGCCGGATGTGAAGAATGTGTTGAAGTATGTCCGGTAGATGTTTTTGAAATGCAAAATAGCAAGTCAGTGGCTGTCAATGCTGAAGAATGTCTTGGCTGCGAAAGCTGTGTCGAGGTCTGTGAAGAAGACGCAATTGTTATCGAAGAGACCTAATTTACTTATTATCCTTGATGTCATATCAACCGATATGACATCAAGGTTTTTTATTTGGATCATCACTCATGGCAAGTTTGCAAGAACAAATACTCAAAACCAGCAAAGAAATTATCGTCAAATTTATTGAAACAGGTCGCGTATCACCCAATTCATTTGATGAAACCTTTCGTTCCATTCATACCACAGTTCAAGAAGCTGTCTATCAAGCAGCAAATAACACTGATATAAATCAATCGTCAATTCCTGATAAAAAAACATAAAACTATTGACAAATCTTATCTTTTTTTGATATTAGGAAAAATTTTAGTAAAACAATATAGGGGATGTAGCTCAGATGGGAGAGCGCGGCGTTCGCAATGCCGAGGTCAGGGGTTCGATCCCCCTCATCTCCATCGCCATAATTGAATCACTTCAATAAATTTCGTAATAGATAGATGAGAGCGAATAAACTATCCTAACAACATGACTGCCAATTATAACAACAAAATCAATAGGTAAAAAGAATGATAATTATTCCTGCAGTAGATATAAAAAATGGAAAGTGTGTTCGGCTCAAACAAGGCCGAATGAATGAAGAAACAGTTTTTTCCACAAATCCCGTTGAAATGGCTCAAAAATGGGAGAGCTATGGCATTGAGTTACTCCATGTGGTCGATCTTGATGGCGCGTTTCAAAAAAAGCCGAAAAATTCGCACATCATTCAACAAATCGTTTCTTCAATCAACATTCCGGTTCAGATTGGTGGGGGAATTCGAACCTTATCCACCATACAAATGTATCTCGATATGGGAGTGAGTCGGATCGTCCTGGGAACAGAGGCCATTCGCAATCCGGATCACGTAGCAGAATTCTGTGTCAAATTTCCGGATCAAATTGTAATCGGTATTGATGCGAAAAATGGGATGGTTGCTGTGGAGGGGTGGACTGAAACAACATCTGTTACTGCAATCGACCTGGCTAAAAAATTTGAAAATACTGGGGTTGCAGCTATTAACTTTACTGATATTCATCGTGATGGCATGCAAACTGGCCCAAATATTCAAGCAACCAAAGCACTGGCAGAGGCTATTTCAATTCCGGTTGTTGCATCAGGTGGCGTATCTACAATAAAAGATATTGAAAACTTACTTGAAGTCGCCAAACATGGCATTGTCGGTGTGATTTGTGGAAGATCTTTGTATGAAGGGACGTTGGATTTATCTGACGCAATGACCTTGGTTACACAGTTTCAAAATAAATAATTAATCCAAAATGGCGTTTGGAGGGACTATTGGCGCAATTTATCCCTGAAAGCATTGTTTCAGAAATTCGTCAGGCTGCGAATATCGTTAATATTATTGGTGAATATGTTCAACTTAAAAGAGCAGGAAATAACCATGTGGGTCTTTGCCCTTTTCACGCAGAAAAGACACCTTCATTCTCGGTGAGTGAACAAAAGCAAATGTTCAAATGTTTTGGGTGCGGAGTGGGCGGAAATGTATACACGTTTTTGATGCGCCAAAACAATATGTCTTTTCCTGAAGCTGTAAAATTTTTAGCGGTCCGCTATGGTATTCAAGTTCCGACCGACCACCTTTCAGCCGAGCAGAAACGTCAACTGAATGAACGAGATCAACTCTTTGAGATCAACCAGGCAGCACTTGCTTTTTTCCAGGATAAACTCAAAAGTTCTTCAGGTAAGAATGCACAAAAATATATAGCGGACCGCGGACTATCAATAGATACACAAAAACAGTTTCAGCTCGGATTTGCACCTGATGCCTGGGATCAAGTTGTCCGCATGTTTTCCAGGAAAGGTATTGCACTGAAACTGGTTGAAAAATCAGGTTTGATTGTTCAAAAAGAAAAAAAAGGATATTATGATCGATTTCGTAACCGCTTGATTTTTCCAATTAAGAATATCAACAATCAGGTGACTGGATTTGGCGGACGTGTGCTTGATGATAGCATGCCCAAATATTTAAACTCACCTGAAACGCCAATTTATCATAAGAGTCGCATACTATATGGATTGCGTGAAGCAAGAGAGCATTGTCGAAAAAAAGAGCAGGTTTTTATTGTTGAAGGATACATGGATTTACTCGCCATGTGTCAATATCATATTCCCAATGTGGTTGCCACTTTAGGCACGGCATTGACATCACATCATATTCGTTTATTAAAAGGGTATGTTGGGAATATAACATTGGTGTTCGATTCAGATCAAGCTGGTATTCAGGCTGCAAAACGAAGTGTCCCTCTCTTTTTAAAAGAACAGGTGAATGCGCAAATAATGGTTTTACCGGATCGTCACGATCCGGATACATTTCTAGCAAAATGGGGGCCAGATGCGTTTTGGGAACAATCAAAAAACGCGTTTGGTATGATGGCTTTTTTAATTGATTCTGCCCTTAAGCAGCATGGAGAAACAATTAAGGGCAAAATTAGCGCCATTAATGAATTAAAGCCATTGCTGTCTGAAATAGATGATGCTGTTGTACGTTCATTGTATATTAAGGAGATTGCACAACGCTTGAATGTTGATGAATCCTCTGTCTTTTCTGAAGTTCGTAAGCTTCAACATTCTAGCCCGGCGCATCAAAAACAACCAACGCAACAGTTTTCTCAAAATGAGGCAGGAACACGACTTGAAAAGCAAATCATTGCAATGATGCTTCATTGTAACGACATTCATTCTTTTATTGAAGCGCATGGCATATTGGATGCATTCAAAGATGAGCATTTACAATCGATTGGAAATCTTATTCTTCAGCAGCCCCCTCCATTTGATCCCAACCAGATAATTAATCTGGTCGAAGATCAGGCGGAACAGATGCTCATTGCTTCTTTGGCGATGATGGATCAACAATGGACTGAAAAACAATGCATGAATATCATTCGACAGTTTGAAAGAAGAGTGAATGCCAATAAACGTCGTTACTTGCTCAATGAGATCGCAAAAGCAGAAAAAAATCATGATTACCAGCTGATTGCCTATTTACAAAAACAACTTTGCAGCTTATTGTAATTGGAAGAACAATTTTTTAATAATGTTTATGTTATCATGTTTTTTTTAGATTTGATAATATAAATGAGAAAATAAACTGTCAATTATTCCTGCCGGAGGACATTATCATATGGGCAAAAAAAGACTAAAAAAAACAACACGCCGCAAGGAATCTGTTAAAAGGGAAATTATGGCACTGGTGAGCAAAGGCAAAGCACAAGGCTCACTGACTTATAAAGAAATCAATGAAGCGCTTCCCAAAGATATGACACCTGAAAAAATTGAAGAAACGCTCATGTTGTTTCAGTCTATGAATATAACAGTTATTGATGAAACCAAAAAAGGAAAAGAGTCAATTGTTCCTAAAAAAACAATTAAGCAAGAGACAACCGACTCATTGGCTTCATCTCTATCCGATTATGGATCTGTTCCTGACCCGGTAAAAATGTATTTACGAGAAATGGGGATTATCACCTTACTTTCACGTGAAGGAGAAATTGAAATTGCAAAAAAAATTGAGGTTGGTGAGCAGGAAGTTATCAAAGCGCTTTTGGAAACAACGATTGGTGTGGAAAATATTCTGATATTGGGTCAAAAATTGGTAGGAGGGGAAATACGTCTTAAAAACGTTCTTCGAGATGTTGATGAAGGTGATGCCTATGTGGATGAAACAACTCAAATTGAAAATTTCATGAAAGCAATTAACGATATACAGAAAATTCATGACGAAAATAAACGTTTTCGTGAAATTCTTTTTGGTCCGCCAATGGAACGTGAAGAACGACGTCGTGTTCGGCGATGTATTAATCGAAGAAACAAAAAAATATTTCGACGGCTTAAAGAATGGCGTCTTGAAGGTGAGGTTATCGACAATATTGAACAAAAAATTGTTCAACAAATAAACTGGTTTGACAAAAAAAATAGAGTTTTAGGTGAATTTGCTCAACAAATGGAAATTACAATCTCTGAATTGCGCACATTCTGGACTGAAGACGCTTCATTTGAGGAATGGATTCTTACACAAAAAGAGAACCATAGTACATTAAGAGGTGTTTTTTTTAAAGCAGAACAGATTCATAATGAAATACGTGAAAGAGAACTGACACTAAAAACAAACAGTCAAATTTTAAAAAGGGTTATGAATTCTGTTAATTCTGGTCGTCAACACACCAAAATGGCCAAATCTGAACTTGTGAGAGCAAATCTGCGATTGGTGGTGAGTATTGCCAAAAAATATACCAACAGAGGACTTCAATTCTTAGATCTCATTCAAGAAGGCAATATTGGCTTAATGAAAGCAGTGGATAAATTTGAATACCGGCGTGGCTATAAATTCAGCACTTATGCCACATGGTGGATTCGTCAGGCAATAACACGCGCCATTGCGGATCAGGCTCGAACCATTCGTATTCCGGTTCATATGATCGAAACCATCAATAAGCTGATACGCACCTCAAGATACCTGGTTCAGGAAATGGGACGAGAGCCAACACCTGAAGAAATCGCCGAAAAAATGGAATTCCCTTTAGATAAAGTTCGGCGTGTGCTAAAAATTGCAAGGGAACCCATTTCATTGGAAACACCCATTGGTGAGGAAGAAGACAGTCATCTGGGAGACTTTATTGAGGATAAAAAATTCGTATTACCAGCAGATGCAGCAATCAGTTTGAATCTGGCAGAACAAACCCGTCGCGTTCTTGCTACACTGACACCCAGAGAAGAAAAGGTACTGCGGATGCGTTTTGGTATTGGCGAAAAAGCAGATCATACACTTGAAGAAGTTGGAAAAGACTTTGCAGTAACCCGAGAACGTATTCGACAAATTGAAGCAAAGGCACTTCGTAAACTGAGACATCCAACAAGAAGCAGACAATTAAAAAGCTTTATTGAGATATGATTTGGATATCCAAAAAATGGCCCCTCTATTATTCATTATGATGCTTTTAACCATCGAAAAAATGATATGAGTGTAACCAAAATAGCCGGTCAATACAATTTGCTCATTAATTTACAATTGAGGTCATCATGACATTTAAATCAGCGCTACTATATCCCCCAATTGCAGATTTTACACAACCACATCCAGCAATACCATATCTTGCAGGTTTTTTGCGTGAAAGAAACGAGCACGTTGTTATCAAAGATCTAAATATTGAAGCGCATGATAAGATCCTGAGCACGAGTTTTCTTGAATCCTGCCAACACATGATTAAATCAAAATTTGATCAATTGGAAAAAAAACCTTTTTTAGAATATTCAGAACATTCTCAATATCAGGCTTTACTGAATGCTCTGGGGGTTGATTCGCGTATTATTAATCAGATAGATCATATTAAGCAGGGCTTTAAAGATCCCGATCAATTTTATGATTATGCACGTTATTCTCAAAATGTTGAAGACTTGAAACAAGCGCTTCATATCATTTCCAGCGCTTATCATCCCATGAAAATAGAACCTTGTGAATATTCAACACCCTATTTTCTGACCAGTCATATCGACATTGAAGAACAGTGTCAGGTGGAAATCAACCCATTAGTTTCGTTTTATCAGGGGTATCTGATTCCCTGGATTCAACAAGAAAAACCAGATTTTATCGGTTTTTCAGTTACATATCCCACACAAATTCTTCAAATGTTTGCGATAGCACACCTCATTCGGACGCACTTTCCTGGTATACATCTGTGCGCAGGCGGGGCCTCTATTTGCCGGATCGTATTGAACATGCCGAAAAATAAGCACAGTATTCTTTTTCAATATCTGGATAGTATCATTCTGTATGAAGGTGAATCTGCCCTTTTGAAACTCATCCAACATTTAAAATCGAACCAAGACAGCTATGAGATGAGCCATACCATGCGCTATGATCGTAAAACCAGTCAAATCTATTATCCTTCAGATCAGATCGTTGTGGAAAATATGCAACACATCCCCCCACCTGACTACGATGGCTACCCTTTAGATCTTTATTTATCAACTAAAATCGTATTGCCATATGCCCCAACACGCGGTTGTTATTGGAATCGGTGCGCATTTTGTCATTATGGTTCAACGAATAAAGGCACATTACAATATCGCGAAAAAGCAATTGATCAAATTATTTCAGACCTGGATCATTTGAATCAAAAATATTGCACCAATCATTTCGCCTTTTCAGTTGATGTTATCCACCCCAAAACAGTATTGGCAATTGCTGAAGAAATCATTCGCCAAAAACGTTCTTACATATGGACAACTGACATTAAAGTGGATGATTTTTTTACTGAACAAAATTGTTTCACCCTGAAAAAAGGGGGATGTCTTTCTGTTGCAATTGGCCTGGAATCTGCAAGTCAACGAATATTAAAACTGATGGATAAAGGCATTGCATTAGATCAAGCCAAAAGATGTATTCGAAATCTATCTAATAGTGGAATTTCCACGCAGGTTATGACGTTTCTTAACTTTCCCACTGAAACATCGCAAGAAGCATTGGAAACTATTAAATTTATTCAACAAAACATGGCCTATATTTCGTTGTTTACAATGGGGGATTTTGTCCTTCACGAAGGTTCAAAAGTATACCAATCCCCTCAAAAATATGGCATAGAGCGCGTTTACTATTTTTCAAAAGATCAATTTAAGCTTCTCGTTCAATATGATGAAAAAATGCCATGTAAAACACATCGCGAAAATATGCAAATTGAATCCGCCTATAATGAGATTGCAATGCAATATGTACCACAGGATTTTCCATTTGTTGGGGGGGTCAGTAACAGTCATACATTATTATATTTTGAACGATTTGGGAAAAATATTTTAAAAGAAATAAATCCTGAAACTGATGAAACTGATGAGATCCAAGAATTCTCACCACAAGACATCCCAATTCTGCGACCAGAAATTAAAGCGATATCAACTAATTATAGTCTTTCGGAACTGGAGCATATGATGGAATCACACACCTTCGACCTGAAGCAAACCATTGAAAACAGAAATGCTGCTGATGATCTATTACTGCGGACGTATCCACAAAAAACAATGTATTTGTTAATTGGAAGTATGAACTGGATTGAATCACCACAGCAAGCAAAATTTCTCCTAAGCATGTGCAATGGTAAACGTAGGGCTCAAGATATCGTTAACCTGATTGATCCCAATGCATGGGATGTCGTTTCACATATTCTTAACAAACTGTATACCTATAAAATTATAGATATAAAATTATGAAAGTGATCTATATCACCCAGAAAGAAAGCCCTGAAATCAGGCAATTACTCACACAAAAAAAATATTCGGTCATATTGTGTAATACTGTTGAGCAAACACCCATTCACAATTGTTTGCATGATACTTTATTTATTATTGTCGATTTTTTGCACCAAAGTCAATCACCTGAAAGGATGATTCGACAAATTGCAAAGGAATGTTCCACGTCCCAACATTTTATTCTCGGCCTAATGCCACCTGACAAACACTCAGAAATTGTTCCTGCGCTATTAGACGCTGGAATGAATGATTATTTGTGTCATCCAGTAGATTTGCGATTATTTTCGAATCGATTAAATATCATTGCTCACAATCAAGCAAAATTATTGGATCAATTGATGGCTGAAAGCGAGCAACGAATACAATCGCTATTAAAAGCCATTCCAGATCTTGTTTTTAAATTCAATCAAACAGGCACAATGCTTGATTTTCACATGGGGCGGAAAGATGAATTTTTTAAATATCCCAATGATTATTTAGGGTGTCTGATTTATGATTTGATGCCGCTTTCTATGGCAGAACAAACGATGGCTCATGCAAAAAAGGCCTTTGAAACATTCTGCCCGCAATTATTTGAAACGCAAATTGAAAAACATAATATTCGGATGTATTACGAATGCCGCGTAATGGCTTCAGGCGCGGATTTCTTAGTGATTGTTCGAAATATCACCACACGAAAAACTGCTGAAGCACTCGTGAATGAAGCGCATGAATATCTGGTTCAAGCATTTCATACAGAGCTTGTGGGAATGGCCATTCTAACACGAGACACAGAAACCTTTCTTGCTGTCAACCCAGGCTTTGAAGTCATGACTGATCTTGCGCGAAATGAACTAATCCATAAAAAATGCCAGGAAACCGGCATTTTCTCCGAAGCACAGTGGTCATATATTGTATCCAATCTTTCAGGAAAAAATCCCCTGCATAATCATGAAATGAGCATTCAAACCAAAAATGGAAAAAGGAATGAATTGTTGTTTTCATTTGCACCGGTTAGCGTTGGAAACAAAGCGTGCTTTCTGATGGTTATGGTTGATATCAGCCATCGAAAGGCCATTGAGGAAAAATGGCATAAATTTGAATTCTTATCCAATGCATCAAAAGAATCCATGACATTGATTGATCGCGAATATCGTTATGAAGCTGTTAACCGCACATATTGTGAAGCACAAGACAAATCATGGGATGATTTTGTGGGAAAAACTGTTTCTGATGTTTGGGGACCAGAAGTATTTGAATCCACTTTAAAACACTATCTTGATCAATGTTTTTCAGGAAAAGAAATTCATTATGAATCCTGGTTTGAATTTGGTTCTACTGGAAAATCACATTGTTATGAAGTTAACTATTATCCTTATTATGATGACAACAATCGGATTACACATGCAGTGGTTGTTACGAGTGATGTCACCCGCTATAAAGAAGAAATTCGCGAACGTAAACAAACAGAAAAGAGCCTTCAAGAAAATCTAAACTTTGTCAATACCCTCATGGACACCATTCCCCACCCAATTTTTTATAATAATAAATCATTACATTTTGAAGGATGTAACGCTGCCTTTGAATTTGTTATGGGAATTGATAGTGAAGAAATCGCTGGAAAATCTGTATTTGATATATTTCCAGCACCAGCAGCACAGGAAATATATCAGAAGGACAGGGAACTGTTTGAAAATCCGGGTATTCAAGTCTATGAAAAAGCCATAAGCTGTGCAGATGGCGCAATCCGGGAGTTTATCATCTATAAGGCAACTTTCCTGGATACAGCCAATGAAATACGTGGCCTTGTTGGAATGATGCTGGATATTAGTGAAACAAAACAAGCGGAAGCACTTCAAAAAGCAAAGGATCTTGCAGAGTCTGCCAATCAGGCCAAAAGCGAATTTCTAGCACATATGAGCCATGAACTTCGCACGCCATTAAATGGCATACTTGGGTACACACAAATGCTCAAAAGAGATAAGCAGTTAACAGAATTTCAACAGAATGCCGTTCAGGTCATTCATAATTGCGGTGAACATCTACTGACAATGATTAATGATATTCTTGATTTATCAAAAATCGAAGCACGAAAAATGATACTTGAACCGATAGATTTTGGTTTAATGAACCTGTTGAACAGTATTGTTGAGGTTGCACGAATCAAAGCAGAGCAAAAACAAATATACCTCACATTTATACCATCTAAGGATCTCCCGGATGGTGTTCATGCCGATGAGAAACGTCTTCGTCAGGTCCTTCTTAATTTAATTGGCAATGCCATTAAATTTGTAGAAAAAGGCGGTGTCATTTTTCGTGTCTCAACAAGAGCTGAAAATATTCGCTTTGAAATTGAAGATACCGGACCAGGCATTGATTCGGATAGTATTCAAGAAATATTTCTTCCTTTTCATCAGGTTGGTGATCATTCAAAACAAAAAGAAGGAACAGGGCTTGGGCTGGCAATATCTCAACGCATTATTCGGATGATGGGGGCTGAAATCCATGTCAAAAGCGAAATAGACAAAGGGAGTGTTTTCTGGTTCGAACTATCACTTCCTGCTGTTTCATGGCGACATAACAATCTCGCTCAGGATGAAACCAAAACAATTATTGGCTATAAAGGAAATCGGCTGACCATTCTGATTGTTGATGATAAGACTGAAAACCGGGAGGTTCTCAAAGATATTCTATTCCCCTTAGGTTTTGATATTATGGAAGCCAGTGGTGGATCGGATGCCATTGAACAGGCCAAAAATCGACGCCCGAATATTGTTCTTTTGGATGTGAACATGCCGGATATGGATGGTTATGAAACCGCACAATGCTTTTGCTGTAATAAATTGTTTGAAAATATTCGGCTTGTAGCGGTGTGCGATACGTTAACAGAAGATGTTCAGACCATGTGTCAAAAATCCGGCTTCAATGGACATACATTAAAACCGATTCATATCAATCATTTACTATCAACTATTCAAGAGCAAACTGGTCTGGAATGGATTTACGAGGAAGATACATCCTTTACACCGAATAGACAAGCTGAAAAAAAACAAACTGTTATTACACCACCATCAGAAATAATGAACGCTTTATATCGCCTTGCCAAACAAGGTGATCTTATGGAAATTCAACAACAGGCCAAAAAAATGATGCAAGATAATCCTGAATGGGCTCCTTTTTGCGAGCAGTTGATTGAGTTTGCCAGTAAATTTATGGTGAATAAATTAAAAACATACATTGAAGAGAAACTCGATATGTAATCAATTTAAATAGTTATCATGTCTCTTGGCTCAACAACATAAAAGTAGCTGCCAAAAATAAATTATCATGTGAAAGAAAAAGCGCCTCTATTTGTATCAATATACAAAACGCAATCAAGAGAGGCAACATGATAATTCAAACAATTTACACATCAACAATTTTTTTTATCTTCCTGTGTGCATCTTCCTTTAGCGCACAACTTCAATTAAATACTCAAACAGGAAAAATGGGTGATCCTGTAACATTCACTGTGTTTATTCATGATGCGCCAGATCCTGTCAATGCATTTGGTTTTGAAATCAGTTATGATCCCACATGTATGATCTATAAATCGACTCAACGTGGGGCGTTGATTTCCAATGGGTTTCAATTCTTTAGAGCAAGCAATGTCGGATTGGGACGTATTCGTATTGGCGGCATTGAAACTGGAGATCAAATTATCCCAAAACAGTCTGATGGCAGCCTTGCATTGATTCAATTTCGTGTGATTGGTGAAAAAAACGTTTCTGTCAGATTAGAAAACTTAAAAGATGACCTTAAAACATGGTCAACGCAAAATGGTCAATTGATCCTGAAAACTCAGGAATCAGATAATGAAAATGACAGCGAAAATGCGGAGAATGCTATTGATAATGATGGAGCGATGACTGATTTGTCTGAAAATGATGATACAAATCGTCTGTCTGCTAGTGAGATGGTGACAGAGCAACAAATTCAATCAATACCAAACACATCGACAGGTTTCAAATTTCCATACAACCCAACAAATGATCCCACACAGACGGCTGTTTCAAACAGATCAAATCCTGCTAAACCATCACAGGGTCAACAAACAAATCATGTTGAGCAGCCTCAAACAGCTCGTCAAATGACAGCAAAACGCAATCAGAAGAAAAATCAAGATCTCGACTTCACACCAAAACACGCGAACAACAATTTGTATGACAATAAACAACTGCCTGGTGAACAAAGGTTTCCACACACAAAAGAAAATCAGCAACCTTATCATACAAATCCAGCGACAGAAACACTCAAGAAAAACGATTGGGGGCACATGAAAACTATGGGCTTATCTGCAGGTGGAAATCAAAATGCTGCGATTTCACAAAACCACTTTTTTAAATTTCCTGCTTTTTTGAGTGTTACACTTGTTCTTTCTCTATTGGTTCAGATGGGCATTCTGATGATGTTGGTTTTAATTTTTAGGCAATTATCTAAAAGTGAAAGGAGGTGACAGGACATATAATTAATCCATATTTTATTAAGATGTATTCAATTATCAATTATGAATCAAATCGTTTCAAATTACTTGGAGGTTTAAAATGAAAAAAACAGTATTTATCTTTAGTCTTTTTACATTACTATATTTTGGCATTCCGGTTCTGCTCGTTTTTGCAGATGATTACACATCAGTTAATCATCCACCGGAACCAATGAATATTTCAGTAACCACTGAAAAAAACACAGCCATATCCTTTGATTTGGCGGCCACTGATAAAGATGGCGATGAATTAACGTATACGATTCAAGCACCAACTGAGAATGCCACTGCAACCCTCAGTGAAAAAACAGTCTCTTTAGATCCAGCGACCGGTTTTATTGGAAGTATTGAGTTTGCCTATTCGGTCAGCGATGGTTTTACTGAAGTTGATGCGAAAATCAGTGTTGAAGTCACTGATTCAAGTGTGGTTCAACCTTGTGAAGAAGATAACTCGGGGCATCTGGATGTTGCTGCTGGAATTGGCGCACCTGGCGGATTGGTTACCATTCCGGTCCGCATTAACAATGCGCCAAATGATGTCAGTGCTTTTGGGTTTGAGCTTGTTTATAACCCGGAAATGTTATCTTTTAAGAGTTTTAAAAAAGGAGCGCTGGCTGAAAATTTAGATTTCTTTAATGTACAACTCGTTAAAGATGGTATGCTTCGATGTGGCGGCGTGAAAAACAAAGGAATTCAGAATGGTGCAAGTGGTTCAATTTTGTTTGTTCAATTTGAAATCATTCAGACTGAACCAGCAACCAAACTATCTTTGCAGGGATTAGCAGATGATATGGCCAATTGGTCAACCTCTCATGGCTGTTTTCAGGGTGGATGCAATGGGGATATCAATGCAGATGGTGAAATAACCCCTATGGATGCTTTGAATACGTTTGAGAAATACCTGTCAATTTGTCCCACATCCAGTGATCTGGACTGTGACACCATTTGTGGTGATGTGAACAATGATGGCGAAACCACTCCTGCTGATACCCTATGTATATTTCAATACTATCTGGGGATGCCCAATTGCCTGGATGACACGACTTATGCGCCTGAAGCAGAGGCAAGCGCATCACCAAAAAAGGGACAGGCACCTTTGACTGTCTGGTTTACAGCTGCATATGATGAAAGTAGTGATGGTAATCGTTTAAAATATGAATGGGACTTTCAAAATGATGGCACCTTTGATGACGATGGACCTGAAGTTCAGTTTACATATTTTAAAGAAGGGACCTATACTGCAATCCTTAAAGTTACCGATCAAGATGGTTTAACAGATATGGATGAAATCGTTATTGTCGTTGAACCCGGTAATCATGAAGAGAATGTGATTACGATTCTTGCCTCTCCACCGGAAGGTGAAGCCCCTCTTCGCGTTCATTTCTTTGCAGATGATCATCTGGATCCAGTTTATCCGATTGATGCGAGCATTACAAATTTTGTTGATGAAATGGGCAATACGATTGATCATATTGTTAATCAGTTTGTTGATGGTGAAAAATCTACTGAAGACAATGGTCAAAAATGGTTTTGGGATCCTCCCACGCATACTAAATTTGAATGGGATTTTAATGATGATGGCAAAGTAGATGCCCGCGGCAAAGAAGCAAGCTGGTTATTCAAAGAAGAAGGTGAATACCTTATTCGTGTCAAAGGGATCTATGATGATGGTTCCACTGCTATTGGCGAAACACTTGTACATGTATATGAGCCTGAACCATATGTTCCTGAAAAGATTTATATTGTCGCTCGTCCAGCCATTGGACTCGCCCCACTGAAAACAAAAATGTATGTTTTTGGATACTATGCGAAGGAATTTCTTGCCAATGCGAAGATTCAATGGGATTTAAATGATGATGGTCAATTTGATGCTGAAGGCATAGAAGTTTTCCACACATTTGAAGAAGCAGGAGAATATATTGTGAGCGTGATCGTTACCAATGCTGATGGAACCGAATTAAAGGCAGAGACAGAGATTCTTGTAAAGACAGATAATACTGAACCTGCGGATATGACAATTATTGCTTCTCCAGATAAAGGCCCAGCACCACTGAACGTAGAGTTCAAACTGACAAACAATCAACTAAAACATCTCATTACACATGAATGCCGTATTCAATGGGATTTCGAATCTGATGGTATAATTGATGCCAAAGGAGCATTTGTAAAGCATGTATATAAAACTGAAGGAGAATTCGTTGCAAGCTGTCAGATTACAGATCTTCGAGGAAAGATATACAAAACTGAAACCATTATATCAGTTGGTGGAGAGAATACAATACTTCCTGAAATTCCAGAACAAATTGGACGAATGAACGAAGCGCTTGAACCCATCAAAATTGGGATTGATGATAATTCAGAAGCATTCAAATTAATTGGAAATTCATCAAATAACGAATTAATCAAAGAAATTAATATTGAACAGATTAATGGTGCATGGATCGTCTCAATTGTCCCGGCAGTAGATGAATATGGATTCGCAATTGTTACCCTATC
>Ga0272440_1001461_pt1 | contig 19215 bp, 17 predicted proteins | sample SSMMMBAug17_FD_192440 | JGI IMG/M metagenome (GOLD analysis project Ga0272440, IMG submission 192440) | Marine sediment archaeal communities from Little Sippewissett salt marsh, Falmouth, MA, United States - SSM-MMB-Aug17 | ecosystem: Environmental > Aquatic > Marine > Wetlands > Sediment ...
GAACTTATTTTCAGAACATTCCTAAGTAAACGCAAATATCAAATTTTTTAAGCTTTTCTTGACAAATCGTACTAAATTATTTATTGAATCAAATTGTTTTGAATTTTAATTAAATTTAATATCAGGAAATACAAATTGTTACCAGACGATGAAATAACGTCAACCGAGCAATTGTTGACATTAATACGCAAGAATAATGTTCATAACGATACTATTGTTGTTGATCCAACACAAGAATTCCATCCTAAAAGAGACAACACGGACAACGACCATGTAACAATTGGTGTGGATATTCGTGAAAACAACATAACTCTTGTAAAGATAGGCCCTTCAGCAAAAATTAAATGGAAATTAATTGATTGCAAACATGAAGTTTTAGAAGGAGCAAAAGAATCTGAAAATGATATTAAAGATGTTACCTCCCAAATTTTATCAGATAGTATCGGAAATTTTATAGGAGATGCCAAAAAATATCAAATATGGACTTTTGTCTCTTCTGAAAAATCAGATGTCAGGTATATTTTAGTTCCAAAAGTTCAGGATAAATTACTGACTAACACCGTATTCTGGTCAGCCAAAAAAGAGATGGACATAAACGAAGAAAGAGATTTTTTTGATTTTGAAATTATTGGTGATATTACTCAGAAAGGTATTGGGAAGACCGCAGTTATTGTTTACAAAATGCCAGAAGCCCAGATAAAAGACTTAAAAAAATTATTTTCTAACGCTGGCTATCCATTAACAGGTATTTCAATCCCCGAATTCTCAACACAAAATTTACTGAGAGGTGATTTACTTTCGGGTTCAGGAGATACTGTCGCGACATTAGGTGTTGGAAATTCTTATTCAACAATAAGTGTTTATCGTCGCGGGAATCTGACCTTAACTCGTCGGATCAAAGCATGTCTAAACAGTATGTCTGAAGCATTGGTCGATAGCATAAAAGAAAGTTATTATCATTTAACCCAGACGGATCATGCTTTAAGTGTGGATTATGCAAAAAATTTATTACTCAAACATATTTCCGATGATAATTTTTCTGAAAACTTAGAAGAGAATGTAATTGATGACGCTGATACAAATCAAAATAATTTATTTGATGGAATTTTTCCCGCTGTAGAACGTCTGGTAAGGCAAATTGAGAGAACATTCCAGCATTTCAACATGTTGTTTAAAGAAGACGACATTCGTCATCTGTATATCGAGGGTGAAATAAGTCGTTTTAAACCATTAAATGCCTATATATCAAAACAACTCAATATCACTGTTTCTTCATTGAATATTGTTATACCAGGTGTCCCTCAATTTGCTGAATACAAGACGAATCATCCTCTTGATAATTGTGATAGATTTACAGCAGCGATAGGACTTGCTATGTCTGATTATCAGGAGTTATCACCAAATTTTTTGTTGGATTACCGTGATAAGGAAAGAATAAATCTTAATTCACGAATTAATAAAGGTCTTAGAATTGGCTTGACAATTGCGGTGATATTATGTTTTTGTCTTCTATTTTTTCAAATCGTTGAATCCAAATACAAAAGTTCGGAAATAACAGATCTTAAGGGCAAACTTGCTGAATTTGGGCCGAGAGTTGATCAAGAGTTAATTCTTAAAGAAGCTGCTCGAATGAAAAATCTCTACAGCATACAGAAAAAAATTGCAAAAAAATATCTTGGACTTGCTACTGTTACCGAATTAATAGAAAAAAATCCAGACTATATTCAGTTGAATAAATTTCGTATTGATGCCGGTTCATTAACCAATAAATATCGGAAGTGGGAGGGAAAAGGACGTGCTATAATAGAAGGAACTGTTTTTAAAGAAAATAATGCTCAACGAGGACGAGATGCTTTTGAAACCTCTTTGGCTAATTATATGCTTTCTTTAGAAAGTTCACCCATTTTTTCGAATCCATCAATCCGAGGAAAAACATTTGAATATATCAATCGCTATGGAGAAGTTCTGGTTTTTGAGCTATCGATAAAGATTCAGTCTGAATCAAAGGAAGATAAAGAATAATTTTATGGATAAGAGTCAATTCATTGAAATTATAAAACCAAATTATAAATTTATTGTCAGCTGTTGTGTTATCAGTACTATAATTTTACTGGCTGGTATCTGGCCATATCAAAGATACATTGCAGATCAGAACAATGAAATAAATTTGTTGCAATATCAAATAAAAGAACAAGAGGCATTATCACCTGTATTAAAAACGCTCATTGAGAGTGGAGATGTATCTGGTAATGAGCTTCTTATGATTGAACAAGAACAATCTGATGGCATCATTCCAAAAGATACATCTACGATATCGGAGATGTTCAAGAAATTTGCCCGTAAGGCAGGATTAAGTATCATTTCCCTGGCACCAGAATTAAATTCATTAACCAAAGATTCAAAATATTTGCCTTTTGAAATGCAATTACACGGGGATTTAATTGGTCTCAGAAACTTTCTTGTGTCAATAGGACGAATACATTGTTTAGAGCATATAGAAACCATTGATATATATAGCCGAGGGCGAATGAAAGAATATTATCTTAAGATTTGGACTGCTTATAAATAGGTATGACAGAGTTTATTGATTGTTTTTTGGAAAAAAAATAACTTCTATTCATTGACCTGAATGCCAGAGCATGTTATATATAGATATTTTCAAAAAGTACTTTGGAAACAATTGATGCTTTTAATTATTGAAATCATTTGAAATGCATTCTCTTATATTTTTTATTATAAATTTAAATATGTATATATTCTAAAAATTATCAGTCGTGTACCGGACGAATACCATAATATTATAAGGAATTTATTTGTTTATGAAAAAAAGAATCATAATCTATAGTGTGCTGGCTGTATTTGTTCTCTTCTGTGTCTTTTTTTTGATGCCATCTTCAAAAACAAAGAAAGATCAAGAAAAAAATATCACTCACTTAGAGTCTATTACAAAAGAGGTCAAAGATGGTTTAAAGAAGACAGGCATGGATAAGGTTACAAATTATGTGATTAACCGTGCTGAAAGTGTGTGGTCTAAAGACCCTTTTTCGCAACAAAAAAATTTAAGTTCTCCCATAGGCAGTAATTCTACTGATGTTTCACAAGAAATGCCGACTCGGATACGTCCTGTTTTTACTTATTCTGGCTTTATGGAAGTGGGTGAAAAACGGATGGCAATTATAAATGGCATGGAATATGAATTAAATGAAGAACTTGAGGTAAAAGGCTATTATGTTGATACGATAGAACAAAACTGGGTGATCATTGAAGATAGGAAAAATCAGGAAAAAATAACCGTTTTTTTCGGAAACCCTTAGATATTAGGTGAAAAGCGATGAATTATTTCTCAAATTATAAATTTACAATCGTAATGGGAATTATACTGACTTTTTTTATAATATTGACTGTTAGTTGCTCGCATAAAAAAGATAAATCCAAAAGTGATTTATTTTTTGAAACATGGAAATTGCGCGCGCAAGAATCTATGGGACACTCGCCGTCGCCTAGAACAAAAAATCTTAAATTGCCGACGCCTAAAATGAAAAAAAAATCTATCCTGAAAAAAGAGTTGCCGTTGCCATCTCAAAAAGTATCTCTCAAGATGGATAATGAAAAGGTTGGTGTTATCTTAAGAACTTTAGCAAAAGGGGTTGATCAAAATATTATTATCAACTCTAATGTTAAAGGAAAAATTAACATTGACATCAAAAATGTTCCCTGGAAAGAAGCTTTTCTGGGGGTTCTTCATGCCAATGGTTTAACCCATACATGGGAGGGAAGTATTCTTCGTGTGATGACAATCTCTGATTTAGAAAGAGATCTACAGGCATCAAAAATTAAGGAAAGAAAAAAAGCTGTTTCGTTAGAAATGGAAGCTGTTGAGCCATTTCTTACAAAAGTGATTGAAATTGATTACGCAGATGCAAAGCAATTACAAAAAAATCTGATTCCTCTACTAACTAAAGATAAAACTGGTCGAAATCGCGGGAATGTTACGGTAAATGAACATTCAAACTCATTGATTGTTCAAGCAAATAAGTCAGATTTATTAAGAATTATTGATGTAATAAAAGAATTAGACAAACCTACACCTCAAATTAAAATTGAAGCTGATATTGTAGAAACCAGTCGAGATGTTGCCAGAGACCTTGGTATTCAATGGGGGGGATTGTATAGTGGAAAGGCTAATAAAAGTGGATCAAAAAGATTTTGGGTTGCACCAGGGACAACGGGTGATATAGAAGGCTCTCAACCATTAAAAGGTTCTACAAACTTCGGTAACGGCTGGTCAGGTAATCCCTTTGGCGTAAATTTTCCTGCCTCACAAAATGAAATAGGTTCTTCCTTAAACTTAATGTTTGGTACTCTGTACGGTAACATTCTTGAGATGCAATTAACGTCATTAGAAGCTGAAGGAAAAGTGAATATTATATCCAGGCCGTCAATTACAACATTAGATAACCAAACAGCCGTAACGAAAAGTGGTTCTGAAGTTCCTTTTATTACAATGGATGATGATGGTGACAGTGATATTAATTTTAAAGATGCTGTACTCAAACTTGAAATAACCCCTCATGTCATTGATAACAACTATTTAAAAATGAAAATACTTGTGACAAAAAACGAGGTTGATTTTTCTACTGAATCTAGAGTTCAGGGTAATCCTGTTATCAAAAAAAGAGAAACTGAAACAACCTTGATTGTTCAGGATGGTGAGACTATTGTTATTTCCGGACTTTCAAAAAATACCAAAACTTTTTCTGAAGCCGGTGTTCCATTTCTAAAAGATATTCCTGGATTAGGATGGCTTTTTAGCAATGATGGAAAATCAAACAATAAAGAAGAAGTTTTGATATTTATAACACCTCATGTCTTAAAACAGAGATTTTCTGGAAATGAAATGCATGAAGCAAATAGTATTGAAGAACGTGACCTTCCATTTTTGGAAGACTCTACAGCTTTGGACGCGCCTGAAAAATAATGAATTGTATACATAATTTTATATCGTAAATTCAACAATTATAAACTTTAATATTGATCAATAAAAAACTAACTATTTGGTCATCAAACATTTTATGGATTATTTCCAATTATTACGTCTAAATAAAGAGCCATTCTCAAATTCTCCTAATCCAGAATTTTTTTATCCATCAAAACAACATGCAACTTGTCTTCAAAAATTGGAGATTGCAATCAGACTAAAAAGAGGTTTGAATGTAATTATTGGCGACGTTGGAACAGGAAAGACAACTCTTTGCAGACATCTTGTCCGTCGATTTGCCAAAGAGAGCAATGTTCAAATAAACTTGATCTTGGATCCAACTTTTAAAAATAAATTCGAATTTTTAACCGAAGTTGCACGATTGTTAGGACTGATTTCAGAAGATGAAACGACCGACGAATGGACAATTAAAGAACGAATCAAAAAATACTTATACACTGAAGGTGTTGATCAAGAAAAAATTATAACGATTATTATTGATGAAGGACAAAAGATCCCTTACTTCGCTTTAGAAATATTAAGAGAATTTTTAAATTATGAAACCAATGAATACAAACTACTTCAAATTGTAATATTCGCTCAAAAAGAATTTAAATCCGTCTTGAATCAGCATGCAAATTTTTCAGATCGAATTAATATTTGTCATGAATTAGGCCCATTAAATTTTTTGGATACTGTAAGGAAAATTCGTTTTCGTCTGGATAAAGCAAGTGAAGGACGAGAAACTCCCAATATTTTTACATGGCCAGCCTTTTGGGCCGTTTATAGGGCTACGGCAGGCTATCCAAGAAAAATATTGCACCTTTGCCATCTTGTTCTGCTCGCACTAATCATTCAAAATAATACACGTGCCAATTATTTTCTTGTTCGTTCTTGCATTAAAAGAGATTCTTCAGGGCGATATTATCAAACAGGTCTCCCTAAAATGTTGTTTATTGTACTCTTATGTATAGGTTTTGCATGGGGGTATTTAAAAATTCAATCCATCAACATTAATAGTTTATTGCCTGAAACGTTTAATCAATGGATAAGTGTTTCAAATAAAACAAAAATGACAGGCGGCGACCAGGTTACGAACAGTTTCAAAACTATTTCATCAGAATTGGATAGTATACAAACCAATAAAAAAGATAAATCACCGATCATACTTGGAAAAATAAATTGTTTACAAAATGAGTCTCTCAAAGATTTAATTCAAATGTTTTATGGAACTTTTAATCCATGGTATTTACGCTATGTGCGGATGGTTAACCCGCAGATTAAAGATTCTATGACAATAGAACGCGGCCAAAAACTTTATTTTCCTGGAGTTCCAGTAACAGCTTCTTCTAAAAAAAGAAATTTTAATGAATTGTTTTGGATTGAAATCGCGAGATTTAATGGCATACATGAAGCTTATGGCTATTTTATTAATTATCCGAACGATGCTCCTAAAATATTTATTTCATCTTACTGGAATAAAAAAGAAGGGTTAACATTTTCTATTCTTTATGATATACCTTTTGATCATGAAGACGCGGCAACTCAATTTATTAAACAATTCCCTAAGTTTATTGCAAAAAATTGTCGAATACGAAATCATTGGGAAAATGAAACAACTTTTTTTTCAAAAAGGATTGTTGATTTAATCGATCAAAGATGATGCTGCCTATTAATTTTCAAATTTCTAATTCCCGTATTTTTCAAGAAAGGTAACAATGATAAAAGTAGAGCGGTTGGAAAAAATATTAATTGATGCTAATATTTTAACACAAGACCAACTCCAGCAGGCTATTGCTGAACAGAAAGGGTCAGGACTTGATTTTGGACGATATTTGACACAATCGGGTTTAATAGGTGAATCCGAGCTTGCTGATATTATTAGTCATGAAGCTAAAGTCAAACGATATAATCCGGACGTCCATTCCCTTCAATTAAATTTAACAGAGCTTTTGCCTCTTGAAATTGCTCAAAAATATCATCTGGCGCCGATTCAGAAAAAAGGACAATTACTAATCGTTGCAACAACGGATCCTCTGGATTTAGCTGCATTGGATGCAGTTGAAGACTCAACTGATTGTGAGGTTGAACCATTGGTTTGTACCGAACAAGAATTTATGCAATTGATTACGACAATATACGGTATGGACTCAGGCTTTACATTGGATATTGAGGGTATCGGTGAGATGGAATTTGATATTGATGCTGAGTCTAAGTTAGATACTTTTATTGAAGATGTTCACGTTAGTTCTTTACAAAATATGGCTGAAGAAGCTCCTGTTATTCGTTTTGTTAATTCGCTTTTATCTCAAGCCGTTCGCCAGGGAGCCAGCGATATTCATATTAGTCCGGAAAAGGATCGTGCAAAAATACGTTTTCGGATTGATGGTCGTCTTCAGGAAGTGCCTTCCCCGCCAAAAGCCATGCTTTTACCTATCATTTCGCGAATTAAGATTTTAGGTAATATGGATATTGCCACAGCAATGGTACCTCAAGATGGCCGATTCACTGTCAAAACAGAAAATAAAGAAATAAATGTTCGGGCGTCAAGCATACCAACGATTCATGGTGAAAATATTGTCTTGCGATTATTGGATATGGGGGCGACCATACATACTCTTGATCGACTTGGAATGACATCTGAAGATGTTGAAAAAATTATAGATGTTATCGAAAAACCATATGGAATGATTCTTAGTACTGGCCCAACTGGAAGTGGAAAAAGTACAAGTCTTTATTCTATTTTGAAAACATTGAATAAACCAGATATCAATATCATAACTCTTGAAGATCCTGTAGAATATCGTGTCCCTAATATCAGGCAGGTCCAACTCAATCGAAAGGCTGGCATGACATTTGCCAATGGATTACGCTCAATATTGAGGCAAGATCCCGATATTATTATGGTTGGTGAAATCCGCGACAGTGAAACTGCTGAAATTTCAGTACGATCTGCATTAACCGGTCACCGAGTGTTGAGTACCGTTCATACAAATGATGCCGCTGGAGCAATAACAAGGCTTATTGAAATGGGAATAGAACCATTTATTGTTTCATCGGTATTGTTAGTGTCATTTGCTCAACGTTTAGTCAGGACTGTTTGTCCTTTTTGCAAAGAAGTTTATCAGCCTTCAGAAAAAGCATTGAGTTATATTGGGATTCGTTCTGATACAAACCATTCGTTTTACAGAGGTCGCGGCTGTATCAATTGTATGGGGACAGGTTTTAGAGGAAGAACTGCTGTTTTTGAAATCTTATTAATTGATGAAGATATTCAAGAAATGATTTATAGAAAAAATTCCGCGCATGAAATATCTCGATATGCAAAAAAATCCGGGAAACTAAAGACCCTAAAAGAAGATGCTAAGATTAAGATTTTTAATGGTATTACAACTGTTGAAGAAGCTGTTTCTGTTGTAATGATGTAAAATATTTTTGTATTGATTTTTTTCAGAGAACTGATAAAAATACATTAATTCTGTTATTAAAGAAATTAAGGAGCCACAATGTAATAACTGTCCTATTCTTGAAACCCGCATTTGGGCTAACTTTGTCCGATACAAAATTGAGAAAATTTTGAAATAGAATAACTATTCAACGCAAATGCGAGCGTCACAATGAAAAAGTTATTAAATTATTGTTCCTAAGTAAACAATCAATTATTTTTTTGAAAGATTTTTAAAATGCCTGTTTTTACATACCAAGCGATAAATGAACGCGGCGAAAATATTACAGGTACTATTGAAGCAGACTCTGTTGAAACAGCATCCAACCTCCTAAGTTCGCAAGGCTTAATTCCTTCAAAGGTACGGAAAGCCGGTGAAATATTTGGATTAGGTTCAACATTATCTTTAAAAGAAAAAACAACGCGAGTAAAAACAGCAGATTTGCTTCTGTTTACCAAACAATTTAAAACCATGCTTAAAGTGGGTATTCCTATTGTCCGAATTCTACAAGTGATGGAAAAACATACAGAAAATGTTAAGTTAAAAAAAATATGCACACAAATGGCTCGAGATATTAGCGGTGGTTTACGACTTCATGAAGCATTTAGAAAATATCCAAAAGTTTTTAATGAGTTATTTTGCTGTATGGTTCAGGCTGGAGAAACAAGTGATTCATTGTATCAGGTTTTTGAACGTCTAGTGATGATTATTGAGCATGAGTATAAAATTCGATCTGACATTAAATTAACATTGCAGTATCCTATTTTTGTCAGTCTTGCTTTGGTAGCTTCTTTTTTTGTTCTTCTAACGAATGTTATTCCAAGATATTTGAAAATATTTAAAGCACACAATATTGACTTACCTTTAGCTACTCAAATAAGTGATATGCTATATCAATTTTTATTAAGACATGGAACATCAATTCTTGTTATTTTCTTATTGCTACTTGTGCTTTTGATTGTTTATTTTAAAACGCAGCAAGGACAGTTTTTCAGAGATTCTTTATTATTAAAAATACCAATTATTGGTGATGTGTTACGAAAAGCCAGTATTTCACGTTTTGCCAATATTTTTGAAATTTTACAATCAAGCGGCATTCATGTTATTGAAAGCATGAAAATATTGTCTGGTACAATTGGAAATAAAGCTATAACAAAAGATTTTGAAAATGTTCGAATAAAACTCGAAGAAGGTAGAGGAATTGCACCGCCATTAGAAAGTTCGAAACATTTTACCCCTCTTGTAACCAGTATGATAGCTATTGGAGAAGAATCTGGAAGTTTAAATGAAATGTTGCGTGAAGTAACGCTTCATTATGATGATGAAGTTGCTTATTCTGTCAAACGTCTTACTGAAGCAATTGGACCGATTTTAACGATTGGTCTGGCTATAATAATCGGTTTTTTTGCATTATCGATATTTGTTCCAATGGCTGATTTAACAAGAATTCTAAGATAGACTTTTATTATTATTGCTATAAGGTTAATATTAAATTGGTTGACAAGTAATAAGCAAGATATTATTATATTTTAAATTTTTTATGCGCGATAATAATTATTTAGTTTATAATTATTATTTGTAAGGAGGTTTTTTTTAAGGAGGTTATGATGGAAAATCTTAAAAAAATGTTCAGAAATGAGCAAGGGTTCACACTTATCGAAATTATCGTTGTTTTGATTATTCTTGGAATTTTGGCAGCGGTGATTATGCCAAAGTACTTTAACCTGGAAGAAGAAGCAGGCATAAAAGCAGCAGCAGGAGTAATTGCTGAATTACAGGCGCGTGCCAATTTGTTGTATGCTAATGCAATTATGTCAGGTGAAGGTGAAGTTTATTGGAAAGAAAATTGCGATAATTTAAAAGATGATTTAGAACCAGCGGATGAAGGTCCTTATCAAGTCGAATTTGATCCCAGTGCGGAAGTTGAAAATGAGGAGGTCTTTATAAAGGTTCAAGGAAGTCCAACTGATATTAAAGGATATTATTATTCAGGGCCCAAATTTTCAAGTTCTGATAATATTCGAAAAGGTCCTTTGTTCGAATATAGGAAACCTGATAAATAGAAACTCATATATTTTATTTCCTCTCTTCTTAGTTAGTCTCTGAATCTTTTTTTTGTGAGATAAATAATACAAAAAAAAATGTAAATTATGTTGTATTGGAGAGAGGATATTAAAATATTATTATAAATTTTATCAATGCTCAACGTGAATTATTAAAAGAGCATTGATAGAATTTTTTTGATATTACACGAACAATTAACTTCTACCAATTACAAATCAATTCAATTTCCCGAGGCTAAAAGTGCTCCAAATTATAATTTCAAAACTATTTGGAGCATGACTATAATATAAGAAATATCCCATAAAATCTGGATTTAAGTTATCTATGACTTTTATCAAAAATAATAATGAAGCTTTTACAATTTTTGAATTGCTAGTTGTTATCATTCTTTTAGGGATCTTGAGCGGTTTAATAGCAACAAAACTTTTGTTTAATAGCGGAAGTTATGAGTTGTTTGCAGAAGCTAATAGTCTTAAATCAACAATTAATCTGTTACAAACCTATGCAGCGCGTTATTATGAGCAAAAAGAGTATTATTCCAATCAGGTAATGCGGGATAAGGATCTGTGGGGATTAGTTTTTGGCCCTGAAAAAAATCATTATGGTTTAATTAGAAAAAATGATGAAGGTGAAAAAAATATTGATTTAGTTCCAGGGCCTGTATATTACAATGAAAATTTAATGACATCACATAAAAAAAACGTTTCATACGAGATAACCAATAGATGCTCGGGCTCAAAAATACTTTTTAACGCGCTTGGAAAACCTGTTGATTCAAATGGTAAACAGTGTGATCACAATATTATCATTACATTAACAGGAAAAGATTCAAAGCAAAATGCTAAAATTGTTATTACGAGAACAGGACACGCACAGTTATTTTTTTAAAACACACCAGTTATGTATAAATGTTGTGAGATAAATATAAACAAATAAAACTTGCTGTTCACTTACAATTCCTATAAGTTCATTACTGGTGACAGGGGTAAAAAATTTTTAAAAAGTATGGACATGTTAATGAAAGATCAAAGAGGATTCACTTTATTTGAGGTTGTTATTACATTACTATTGATTGTGATCGTTCTCTCCTTTGTTGCTGTGGTGACCATGGATCCTTTTTTGTATTTCGATAAACATATAGTAGACCTACAAAATGTTTATCAATTAAAAATGGTTATGGAAAATATTACACACGATTATGTCAATCGCTGTTTTTCAAACACTGACTTTAATTTAAATGATTTGCAGAAAAGAATTGGAGATGCGAATGCTGTTATTTTTACGAAAGGATCAAAACCCGATAATTATCATCCATATGGATACATAGACCACAGGCATGAGTATGTAAAATATTTTGTGAAATTTAATGACTTTGTTAAAGAAGATGTTAAGGACAGAATCATTCGTTTTGAAAAAATTAATGAAAACTCATCAAAAGAAAAAAAAAATCTTTTGTTGGTCACTTTACATCTTTATAAAGAGAATCAGATTTTAGACACTAATTTGACAGCATTATTTACGCAAAAGAAGAAACAAAAAAAATAGTAGATTTTTATAACTATGAATAAAATTTTTTTTAAACCAAATAAAGGCTTTACATTGTTAGAAATGACAGCGACTCTGATTGTTGTTTCTATGATATCCTTTTTAGCAGGAAAGCATTGTTTATACCTTATTGATTTATATAAAGTCTACCATACTAATTTTGAAACAGCTCAAAAAGCGCGTTTTGTGATTAACAGATTAGTCAATGAATTTATTCATATCACTACGATACATAATGCCTCTGAAAAAAAAATTCATTTTAAATCTCGTTTTAACAATCAAGAAAGTATGCTTATAGAATTTAAAAACAATTCACTTGAGATTGATCATTTTCTTTTTGCTGATAATATTTTTGATTTTAAATTAAGATATTTGGACTCAGCCACTGCCTTTGATAATACCTCTTATGACATTTGGAAAGACCAGTTGTCAAATAAATCTACAGCAATACAGTTTGATATTGCATTTTTTACAGGTCAATCAATAGAATCTCCAACCAATATATTTTATTTCAATAACATCACTGCTGTTCCAAGATCTTTGAAAGAATCTGATTGAATGAAAGATAGAAGGAATAAGATAATGAAAAAAGAAAATGGGGCATTATTACTCAGTTTTATTTTTATGTTCACCATCGCAGCTATTCTTTGCTCATCCATGGCCTATCTGTCTCAAAATGAAACGTATTCTTTAAAACCAGTGAACAGCATTGAACAGAGTTATTATTTATCTGAATCAGGTTTAAGATTTGGTCGGTTTGAAAGAGATAATAATCGCTTAGAATTTAACGATTTGGAGCTTAAATATGAGCACGATAAGTATAAAATAGAGATCCCCAGGTTATCAGATAGTCCTGATGATACTGCCCCAGAAGAAACGGTTGGAACGATTTCTTTAAGTTTCGACAAACCTCCTTCGAGTGGTGATGATGAAAAAAAAATGATCATTATTCATTCAAAAGCGGAGCTTGATTCTCATAATTTTGTTGAGGCAATAAGGCAAACGAATGCCAGATATAGAACGGGCCTTCTTGATGATAATGAAGGTCAGGCGTATATATTGTGGCGTGAAGGCTTGGCTTTTCTGCAATCAAGTATTTATAAATTATGGCATTTGACCAGTTCTTTTCAAGCTGATTATTCTATTCAAGAAGGGCTTCAATTTAAATCTAATAACTCTAAAATTTGGGTTTTAGCCAGTTTGTTTTGGTCTAAAAATGATCTTTTACCTGATTTGGCGTCATGGCAAGATCAATCAACAAAAGAATTAAGTTATAATCTTCAATTGAAATTCAATATTTATCCATCGGCACAAACAGATATAGATTTTATGACGGGTTTAAGTTTTAGAATTGGCATGGATCGAGAAAATTTTTATGGCATATCTTTTTTTAAATCATCAGGCCGATCGGTCAACAATCCGCCTTGCTGGTTAGACCCCGAAGCTATAAACTGTGATGCCTTACTGGGAGATTCCTTTCAATTTAATGGAGAGAATGATTTATGCGATTTTCCCAATACAAAATGCCTGGATTCAAATACACCATATCTTATTTTTTGGATCAAAAATAAAGGGGAACCATTTGAACTAATAGCTTTTAGTGATTTAACAACGCTTAAATATAGAAATCGAATTATTTCTAAAAATTCATCTAAATGGAATTTTAAGCCATGGATCACACTTGGAATTCACGTGCAGGAGCAAGAATATGCAGGGCAAAAGTTAAATGATATTCAAGTTTTTGTAAAAAAAAGTTCAGACAGTTCGGATGATATAGACACTGATATCGATTACAATTGGAATGATGAATTGTTTTGGGAACAAATTGAGTTTGAAAAATTGGACAATCCAAATTATTTAGATAAAAAGCACATCAGAGATATCAGACTTCCTTCAACAGATTTAAGTAAGGAACCTCCATCAGGAAAAGAGTACCCTGATGAAATTGGTTTTCATGCTTTATACGATAATCGTTTAAAAGAAAGCCAAAAATATGATATTTATTTTTATGGTTTTATCGCAAAAGAAACATTTGATGATGATGACACTCAAGAATTTGTTCAATATTAAAGAGCTGTATTTCGATCTTGACACAAACCGGCATTTTGTTTATAGCTACCCATCAAAAATTGGTAATCACCCAAACTTAAACCTTAAAATTTATTTCAAAGAATGAACTGGCAAGACTTATGACCTTTACAGAACTGCTGATTAAAAACAAACAATCGATCATAAAACAATGGTTCTCACTAATTATTGAAACTTATCCTCAGGATACTGCTCGTTTTTTAAAAAGAGAACAAGATCCTTTTGCAAACCCTGTTGGAAATACTACGCAAAAAAATATTACTGAAATTTTTGAACAACTCTTGCAAGACAAGGTTGAAAAGAATATTCTGACAGATTATCTGGATCCTATCTTAAGAATCCGGGCCATTCAAAATTTTTCTGCATCCCAGGCGGTCGGTTTTATATTAGAAATCAAAAACATTGTTCGAAAAATTATCGATGATTCAAAATTTTCATTTAGTAATGATGATTATTATCGTTTTGAAAGTCGTGTTGATCAAATGACCTTATATGCGTTTGATATATACATGACATGCAAAGAAAAAATATATGATTTAAAAGCAAATGAAATCAGGGAAAGATCTTTCAAAGTGCTGGAAAGGGCAAACCTGATTGAAAAGATGCCTGCTACAGCGGCTTAATGAAAATTAATATATAAAAGTGAGAGGTTTGTAATGAATGTGAATTATCTGTTTTCACTATTAGTCGTAGTGGCATTGTTTTTGTTTGCATGGGTTGGTGCAGGCATATGGGAGATGAAATATCTATTTGGAGTATTTGTTCCATATGCTGCATTTATTACATTTGCAATTGGTATTATCTATCGGATTATAGACTGGGCTCAGTCTCCGGTACCATTCCGTATTCCAACCACATGTGGACAGGAACAGTCACTTTCGTGGATCAAGCAAAATAAAATTGACAATCCTTCAACCTTATGGGGAGTGATTGTTCGAATGTTGCTTGAAGTTCTTTTTTTCCGTTCTCTGTTTCGAAATATAAAAATGGAATTCAATGTTGGAAAACGCATTGCCTATGAATGGGAAAAATGGTTGTGGCTGGCGGCACTGGCGTTTCACTGGTCATTTTTAGCTGTTTTGGTTCGACATTTGCGGTTCTTCACCGAACCGGTCCCTTTTTCGATACAGTTATTAGAAGAAGTGGATTCCATTTTGCAGGTAGGGCTACCGGTAATTTTTTTAAGTGGCTTTGCCTTGCTTGTAGCTGTGACCTATCTGTTTATCAGGCGTGTTGTCATACCTCAAGTCCGTTATATTTCATTGCCGGCTGATTATTTTCCGCTTTTTTTGATTATGGCCATTGCGGCAACTGGAATGTTCATGCGATATATTACCAAAGTAGATATTATTCGCATTAAAGAATTAACTATGGGACTTGTATCACTACAGCCAACGATTCCTGATGGAATTGGAACATTATTTTTTGTACATTTGTTCCTGGTTTGTGTATTGTTTGCATATTTTCCTTTCAGCAAATTGATGCATGCTGGTGGTATTTTTATGAGCCCAACGCGAAATTTGGTTAACAACAATCGTGCAAAACGCCATGTCAATCCCTGGAACTATCCTGTAAAAGTCCATACATATGAGGCATATGAAAATGAATTCCGGGATCGAATGATCGAAGCAGGATTACCGGTGGATAAAAAGGAGTAAAGAATGTCAGATGAATTGAAACCTGATGAATTATTATCGAAAATTGACGGGTGTCATCAAAAACAACCATCAACTGGCTGGATGGACACTCCGACCGTTATTCGAAAAGGCATGTATTGTTATGCAGCCAATCCTAAAAGTGTCGAATATGTTGGATTGCCATATGCCCGTTCATGGAATCCAGTAGATGAAGATTGGAAACTACCGGATAACTGGAAAGAAATTTTGCATAAAGGATTCAAAGAACGTCTGGAACGTTTCAGATCCGTTAAAATATTTATGGATATTTGTGTTCGATGCGGCGCATGTGCTGATAAATGCCATTTTTTCATTGGAACTGGTGATCCAAAAAATATGCCCGTTCTTAGAGCAGAATTATTACGGTCTGTATACCGAAACGATTTTACAACAGCCGGAAAAATTCTTGGCCGCCTTAATGGCGCCCGTGAATTGACTCTGGATGTTTTAAAAGAGTGGTGGTATTACTTGTTTCAATGTACAGAATGCAGACGTTGCTCAGTTTTCTGCCCTTATGGAATTGATACTGCTGAAATAACAATTATGGGGAGAGAACTTCTGAATCTGATTGGTTTAAATATAGACTGGATTGCAACGCCTGTTGCCAATTGTTATCGAACGGGAAATCATTTGGGTATTCAACCCCATGCATTAAAAGACATGATTGATTTCTTTGTTGAAGACATTGAAGATATTACAGGTCTTGCACTTGAACCTAGTTTTAATAAAAAAGGTGCAGATATTCTTTTTATAACCCCATCGGGAGATTATTTTGCCGATCCAGGAACGTATACATGCATGGGATATTTAATCCTGTTTCATTTTTTAAAAGTCAAATATGGCCTTGATATTACCTGGAGTACATACGCTTCAGAGGGCGGAAATTTTGGCTTTTTTACTTCACATGAAACAATGAAACGTTTAAATTCTAAGATGTATGCAGAAGCTAAACGTTTAGGGGTTAAATGGATACTGGGGGGTGAATGTGGTCATATGTGGCGTGTCATTAATCAATATATGGGCACCATGAATGGTCCTGCCGATTTTCTTGAAGAACCTGTATCTCCTATAACCGGAACGCGATTTGAAAATGCAGAATCTACAAAAATGGTCCATATTGCTGAATTTACTGCTGATTTGATTAAGCATAATAAATTAGAACTGGATAAAAGCAGAAATGATGGAAAAATTGTGACCTTTCATGATTCTTGTAACCCCTCACGAGGTATGGGCTTGTTGGAAGAGCCCAGGTATGTAATCAAAAACACCTGCAATCAATTTTTCGAAATGCCATCCAACACAATCCGAGAGCAAACATTTTGCTGTGGTAGTGGTGCAGGATTAAATGCCAGTGAAGACATGGAACTTAGAATGGCAGGAGGCCTTCCACGGGCCAATGCTGTGAAGTATGTTCATGAAAAACATGGCGTTAACATGTTGGCATGCGTCTGTGCTATTGATCGTGCCGTATTTCCTGCACTGATGGAATATTGGGTGCCAGAAGTTGATGTTACTGGATTGCATGAGCTGGTTGCCAATGCATTGGTTGTTCCTGGTGAAAAGAAAAGGGAAACCGATTTAAGAGGTGAACCTTTAGCGTCAATGGAGGGGGAAGATGCCGAATAAAAAACAAATATACGACCGAGAAAAAATTGTTATCGGCCTTGCAATTTTTGTTGCTTTAATCAGTTTTCCGTTCTGGTTCAATATGGGGAAAGCGTCTCCTGTACCAGAGACAAAATTATCTGATAAAGCTAAAGCAGCAAAACAATGTATCGCACCAACAGCATATATGAGAGCTGAACATATGGCGATTCTCGATTTATGGCGAGATACGGTTGTGCGCGATGCCAAGCGTGTCTATTCAGTTAACGATGGCCGTGAGTTTAATATGAGTCTGTCCACTGGCGAAAATTCATGTATGGGCTGTCATGTCACCAAGGCTGACTTTTGTGATAAATGCCATGACTACGCTTCGGTCAGGCCATATTGTTGGGATTGCCATATAGCGCCTAAGGAGAATAAATGATGGAAAATAGCAGAAGAAGTTTTATAAAAATTGCCGGTTTGACAGCTGCAGGTTTGGGATTAAAGCCAGTCGCAGATGTTTTGGCTTCAGGTGGGGTTCAGAAAAAAACTTCTCCCATAGGCGATGTTTCGTCTGGCAAAAATGTCTTGAAAGCCAAACGTTGGGCAATGGTTGTTGATGTAAAAAAATTGGCTCAAGACAATACCATTCATGCGTGTATTGAAGCCTGTCATAAATTACATAATGTTCCAAAAATGAAAAATATGCGTCATGAGATTAAATGGATTTGGGAAGAAGAATTTAAACATGCATTTCCAGGTCAGCATCATGAGCATGTAGCAAAAGAGATTGAGCATGCACCTTTTTTGGTTTTTTGTAATCATTGTGAAAATCCTCCCTGCGTTCAGGCCTGCCCTACAAAAGCAACGTTTCAGCGCGAAGATGGTATTGTATTGATGGATTTTCATCGATGTATTGGCTGTCGGTTTTGCATGGCTGCCTGCCCTTATGGTTCTCGAAGTTTTAATTTCAGAGATCCACGCCCATTTATCGAAGAAATTCAGGAAGAGTTTCCCACACGTATGAAAGGGGTTGTGGAAAAATGTAATTTCTGCGCAGAACGACTGGCAGTAGGCAAACAGCCTGCATGTGTTGAAGTATCCAATGGGGCATTGATTTTTGGTGATTTGGATGATGAAAATTCTGAAGTCAGAAAAGTTCTTGATGGTAATTACGTCATCCGAAGAAAACCCGGCTTAGGCACAGGGCCTCAAGTTTATTATATGGTATAGCATTTGATTGCCATGAAAAACTGTTCTTAAGGACAATCAATCAAAGATATAAAGAGGTGTTTATGCTTGAAAGAGCGCTAAATGGAAGCAAAAATTACTGGATCTGGATGGCGGCATTGATGTCTGTAATCGGAGTGGCCGTTATCTGTTACCTCTATCAATTATGGTTTGGCTTAGGGGTAACTGGAATGAGCCGGGATGTATCCTGGGGCTTTTACATTGCTCAGTTTACATTCCTCGTTGGAGTTGCAGCATCAGCAGTAATGCTTGTTTTGCCGTATTACCTCCATCATTATAAAGCTTTTGGAAAAATAACCGTTTTAGGTGAGTTTGTTGCTATCGCTTCGGTAACAATGTGTTTACTGTTTATCGTGGCTGATCTTGGTCAACCTCAGCGTTTGCTGAATGTCATTTTTTATGCAACACCTCATTCAATGCTATTTTGGGATATGATCGTCTTAAACGGTTATCTGTTTTTAAACGTTGTCGTTGGATGGAATGCATTATCTGCTGAAAGCAAAGGCGTTCCCCCACCCGGATGGATTAAACCTTTTATATACATTTCTGTCCCCTGGGCAGTGAGTATTCATACTGTCAC
>Ga0272440_1001462_pt1 | contig 19212 bp, 4 predicted proteins | sample SSMMMBAug17_FD_192440 | JGI IMG/M metagenome (GOLD analysis project Ga0272440, IMG submission 192440) | Marine sediment archaeal communities from Little Sippewissett salt marsh, Falmouth, MA, United States - SSM-MMB-Aug17 | ecosystem: Environmental > Aquatic > Marine > Wetlands > Sediment ...
TTAAATCGCCATGGCGAGCTGGGCTGATCCGTATGAGTGAAGAAGAATACATCCTGGTTTTAAGTATGCATCATATCCTGTGCGACGGTGAGCCCTCAATAGAGCTGTTTTTCAGAGAAACAACAGCATTATATGAGTCATTAATCCTGGGCAGCCCCATTTTGCTGCCTGAACTGCCAATGCAATATAAAGATTACGCATTGTACCGTCATAAAAGTTTCATCAATGGTGATATTGATTCGCAACGCCAATACTGGCTCAGGCAGCTCAGAAATGAAATTTCCGCAATGCAATTGCCCGGAGATCGCCCATATCCTCCGGTTCAGACCTACGATGCTGCTTGTATTCATACTGGAGTTTCTATAAATTTGAGCAGGAAATTAAGCAAGCTTGCCCGGCAGGAAAATGTCTCTGTTTCTGTAATGATGCTGGCAGTTTTTAAAATCCTGCTGCATCGCTATTCCGGGCAGACAGATATCCTTGTGGGAATTCCGGCCAGCGGAAGGAATCTTCCTGATATTGATGGTCTGATCGGGCATTTTGGCAATCCGCTTGTGTTACGAAGCGAAATGAGTAGCAATCCCGAATTCAGGAGGTTCCTTTCAAGTCTCGGAGAGACCTGGCAGCATGCCGAAGCCAATCAGGATTATCCTTTCCAGAAACTTGTGGAAGCCTTGAAGCCAGAACGGGATATGAGTCGTCCACAGTTGTTTCAGGTTCTCTTCGTACCAGTACACAATTTTACAGAAGAACAGAAACTTCAAAATCTGACTTTAACTCGTATTGATGTGGAAAGCGGGTCTGTTCCCTATGATCTGGTGCTGTCCTTTCGAGAAAGCTCCCGGGGTATTTTACTTTCATGGGAATATAATACAGCACGCTTCGACAACAGCACGATAGAACAAATAGCCGGTCATTTTGGAAACCTTCTGGAATCTATTTTGTCGAATCCGGACCAGCGTGTGAGCGAGATTCCTTTTCTTAGTGATTCAGAACTGAAAAAGATATTGGAGGAATGGAATGATACCCAGGCCGAATATCCACAGCTTTGTGTTCATGAAATGTTTGAAGCACAGGTTGAAAAAACGCCTAATGTATCTGCCGTTGCGTATGAAAAGGAAGCCCTAAGTTTTGATTCCTTAAATCGACGTGCCAACCAGTTGGCAAGACATCTGCTGTCTTTGGGGTTGAATAAAAATGAGTCTGTAGGACTATGCCTGGAAAGATCCGTTGAAATGATCGAAGGGGTTCTTGCAATAATTAAAGCAGGCGGTAACTGTCTTCCCCTTGATCCGGCCTATCCCCAGGAACGTCTTGCCTATATGTTATCGGATTCCGGGGCGGCAATCGTGATTACTACCAGGAAAATTCTTGCTACATTGCCGCTCATAAAAGATATTGCAAACACCTTGATCTGCATTGATGAAAACAAAGAAGATATTGCATTGCAGGATCATACAAATCTTTTCCTTGATATTCCGATGGAAACACCGCTTTATTGTATTTACACCTCCGGTTCAACTGGAAAACCCAAAGGTGTGATCATGCCGCATCGCGGCCTTTCCAACGTGATTGAATGGGATGTTTGCAATCGCATGACCGGCCTGAAGATGCTGATGTTTTCACCAATCAGTTTTGATGTCTCATTTCATGAGATATTTCACACCCTATGTACAGGAGGCACCCTGGTTCTCACAACCGAAGCACTTCGTCGAAATCCCCTTGCCTTAACTGAATTCATTGCGCAAAACAAAATAGAAAAACTTTATCTTCCCTTTGTTGCCCTTCAACAACTGGCAGAGGCAAGTGAGATCGGACTGTTCCCCAATTCATTGAAAGAGATTATGACAGCAGGAGAACAGTTGCAAATCACTCCTGATATCGTCAATTTTTTCAAAAAAACGGGTTGTATGCTTCACAACCATTACGGATCAAGTGAATGTGTGGATGTAACAGCCTATACTCTAAGCGGTCCACCAGAAACATGGCCGGTATTTCCTCCTGTTGGCAAGCCTCTTCATAACTCATGGATATATATTCTTGATCGTTTTCTCAATCCGGTTCCCATAGGCGTCACAGGTGAAATATACGCAGGCGGTGTCTCTCTTGCCACTGGATATATCCATCGTAAGGATCTTACAGAAGAAAAGTTTATCAAGAATCCATTTAGGCCCGGGCGCCTTTTTAAAACAGGGGATCTGGCAAGATATCTTCCTGACGGCAATATTCAGTGCATGGGAAGAGTTGATCATCAGGTGAAAATCCGTGGTTTCAGAATAGAGATGGGGGAAATCGAGGCAGCGCTGAACAGGCATGCATCTGTAAGTAAAAGTGCAGTGATTATGCGAGATAATTCTCACGGACAAAAGCAGCTTGTCGCCTATATAGAGCTTTGTTCAGAAACAAAAAATAAAGAAACCGGCGAGTCGGCCTTACGCACTTATCTCAAAAAATATTTACCCGAATATATGATCCCTTCCGCCTTTGTTATCCTGGAAAATATGCCACAAACGCCCAGCGGAAAAATAGACCGGCGCTCTCTGCCTGCTCCGGTATTATCGTGTAAGGAAACTCAAGCAATGGAAATGCCGATGTCCGAAACTCAGCAACGCATTGCCAAAATCTGGCAGGATGTTTTGAATACTGATAAAGTGGGCATTCATGACAACTTTTTTGAAATCGGCGGCAACTCCCTGCTGATTGTCCAGATGCAAAAAAAGCTGATGGAAATTTTCGGTTCTGAATTGCGTGCTGTTACCCTGTTTCAGTATCCGACCATTCACATGCTGGCTGAGCATCTGAGTCGTCGTGAAAATGTTGCAGGGATACCTGCTCAAGACAAAAGAACATATGGAAACATGAAGCGAAAAGATATCGCTATCATTGGCATCGCCTGCCGTTTTCCAGGGGCTGAAAATGTAAGTCAGTTCTGGCAAAACCTTGTGAATGGTTTGGAATCTATCGAGTTTTTCAGCGATGAGGAGATGGAGATTCATGAACCTGAATTACTGAATCATCCTGATTATATCAAAGCAGGATCAGTGCTGCCTGATTTGGATATGTTCGATGCCCATTTTTTTGGCTTTTCCCCCAGAGAGGCTCGAATCAGTGACCCCCAGTTACGTCTGCTCCTGGAATGTTCGTGGGAGGCATTCGAGAATGCAGGATATAATCCCGAATCCTGTGGGGTGCCGGTGGGAGTGTATACAGGGTCTACTATAAGCACCTATCTGATAAACAACCTCTTATCCAGCCATAGATTCCGACCATTTCTCGAAGCCGAATTTTTGAAAGAGAAGTTGTGTAATGATCGAAACTACTATCCAAGTCGAATTTCCTATAAGCTGAATTTGACCGGACCAAGTATCAATATTCAGACAGCCTGTTCCACTTCCCTGGTGGCGATACATACCGCATGCCGCAGCCTTGTTGATGAGGAATGCGATATGGCCCTGGCAGGTGGTATAGGCATCTCGTTACCTCAGAAAGCCGGATATCTGTATGAGGAAGGGATGATCCGTTCATCAGACGGTCACTGTCGTGCTTTTGATGCGAATGCAAAAGGGATGATGTTTGGCAGCGGTTCAGGCCTTGTACTGCTGAAACCTCTGGAGGATGCTGTTTCCGCTGGAGATCATATCTATGCGGTGATAAAAGGCTCAGCAGTTAACAATGACGGCGCCTTGAAGATGGATTACACTGCTCCGAGCGTGGAAGGACAGGCAGCAGTTATCTCAGATGCTTTGGATCGTGCTGGAATTGATGCCGGAAGCATCTCCTATGTGGAAACACATGGCACTGGTACAAAGCTGGGAGATCCCATCGAGATAGAGGCGTTGACACATGCATTTCGCCGGAATACCAAAGATAAGCGTCGGAAAAAATGTCCGATAGGTTCAGTAAAAAGCAACATAGGGCACATGGACGAAGCTGCAGGCGTTGCTGGATTGATCAAAGCCGCTCTTGCGCTGAAACACGGGTATATCCCACCCAGTCTGAATTTTGAGACCCCAAATCCAGAAATAGATTTTGAAAACAGCCCTTTTTATGTCAACACAAGTCTGCGAGAATGGAAAAAGGATGGAAATCCGAGACGGGCAGGCGTCAGTTCTTTTGGAATGGGCGGTACGAATTGCCATGTGATATTGGAAGAAGCATCTCCAGCCACTCAGGTTTCGGCAAAATCAGGCGAAAATATTCTTGCCCTGTCTGCAAAATCCCCTGAAGCCTTGCAGGAACTTGTAAAACGTTATCATGATTATCTCGAACATCATCCGGATATTTCTTTATCAGATCTTTGTTTTACAGCCAATACCGGAAGAAAACATTTTGAATACCGCTTTGCGGCGATAGCCGGAACTATTGAAGAATTCAAGGAAAAACTGAAATCATTCGACATGTCAAAAGTCCAAAAAATCTATTCTGTTGAAGGCGACATCGTAACTGGAAGCGGAGAATCATTATCCGACCTGGCAGAATTGTATCAAAAAGGCGCTACCCTGGACTGGCAGGCTTTTTACAGACATTCTCCACTGAACCGAATCCCCTTGCCGACATATCCATTCCAGCGGCAACGATATTGGGTCGATACAGTTCTGCCTGGCCTGTCATCAGTGCTCAGGCAGGATATGGAAAGCAGCGGCAAAGGCCACCCTGTTGCAGGCACACAATTTTATGTTGCAGGCTCCGAGAATATTCATTTCCAGGCAAGAATCAGCAGGGAATATCCGATCTGGCTGAAGGATCATCTGATATATCAGACGGTTATCTTGCCTGGAACCGCATATCTTGAAATGGCGATTGCTGCCGGAACCATTGTCAGCGAATCCAGAGATATTGAACTAAAAGATGTTATATTTCACCAACCGATGGTAATTCCTGAAAAAGGAAAGGAGCTTGCTGTTCAAACGGTTCTTATTCCTGAAAATACACAGGGATATTCCTTTAAAATATACAGTCTTTCATCTGAAAATCAATGGATGCTGCATGCATCCGGAAATATTTCTGTAAGTAACGAAACCCCATCGACGATAAATCTATCCCAATTGCGGGAAAAATGCATAGAAAAATTATCTATAAAAGCGCTTTATGAAAAATATCAAAAAGATGGAATAAACTATGGCCCCAGTTTTATGGTTACCAGACGGGCATGGAGGAATAAAGAAATTGCACTGAGCGAGATCAGACTGCCGGATGAACTTAAATCTGAATCAGGATATATCCTCCATCCGGTTTTGCTGGATGCCTGCCTTCAAATACTGGAATCGACTGTTTCGGCGGAAAACAAACAATTGGATTCCGAAGCTTTACTTCCCTTTGCAGTAGAAAGTCTTCGATTTGGAAAAACAAGCGATGACGATTTATGGTGGTGTTTTGTAGAAAGAATCGGAGAACTTTCCTGGAATATCAAGCTACTTCGGTCAACAGGCGAAATAGTGGCTGATATACGAGGGTTCAGTATGCGTAAAATGTCTTCAGATGCGCTTCATCAGGAAAGACTGACCGACTGGATGTACCTTCCCGAATGGCAGATCATACATAAATCAAAGACTTCCGAAGTTTCGCAAAAATTCGATCATTGGTATATTTTCGCTGATGTGGAAAATGGCGGTGATAAATTATGTGAACAGTTACGTGATCATGGACAGCACTCTGTTCTGATATCAAAAGGCGAAAATTATGAAGTAATCAGTGATTACCCACATATCAGCCTGAATCCTCTTGATTTACAAGGATTTCAAAAAGTGATCAAGGCGTATTCGGAAGATGATAAAACATACGCAGGCTTTGTATATCTATGGGGAGGTATAGGAGATCATTCTTCGGGTATGGTTCCCGATCAAGCCCAGGAATTGTGTTTAGGCGCGCTGCATCTGCTTAAGGCAATTGTTGCATCAGGTATCAGGGCAAAACTATGGCTGGTTACGCAAAATGCGAATGCCGTAACAGGACAAGAGCAATTGAACATGGCACAGTCTCCCTTATGGGGCCTGGGACGGACCATTTTTATGGAACATCCTGAGTTGTCATGTGTATGTATCGATCTGGAAACGAATAACAAAGACGGTTTAGAAATGCTTGTCGGTGAGTTGTTATCCCCTGATCAGGAAAATCAGATTACGTTCAGGGCTGGTGAACGGTATGCGCTCCGTCTGATTCATCAGAAGGAAAGCAGCGACAAAAAATTGCCTGATGGCCCTTTTGAATTAAAACTTTCCGAATATGGGGGGCCGGAAAACCTGTATTTTTCAAATCTTGAACGTCGCCCTCCTGATACAGGTGAGGTTGAGATAGAAGTGATCGCTGCGGCTTTGAACTTCAGGGATATCATGAATACATTAGGGATGTTGAAGGATTATTATGCACAGCATCTGAATATCCGCTTTGCATCGGAACTTCGGCTTGGATTTGAATGTGCAGGAAGAATTGTTGCGCTGGGTGAAGGCGTAATCGGTTTTAAAATTGGTGACGAAGTTATGGCGGATACTGAAGGGTCTTTTGCAAGCTTTGTTAACGTTGATGCACGCAAAGTTATTCACAAACCCTCCTGTCTGAGTATGCCTGAGGCTGCTTCGATTCCAACAGTTTTTTCAGCTGCATATTACGGATTACATGAACTTGCCGATATGAAAGCCGGTGAAAAAATCTTGATTCATGCAGCTGCAGGCGGGGTGGGACAGGCTGCTGTTCAACTTGCAAAATCTGCCGGAGCTCAAATTTTTGCCACAGCCAGTCCGGGGAAATGGGATTTTCTTAAAAGTCAGGGAATCACTTTTGTGATGAATTCGAGAAATACGGATTTCTCCTCGGAAATCATGAAAATCACTGACGGCAAAGGTGTGGATATTGTTTTAAACAGCCTTAGCGGCAATTTTATCGAGAAAAGCTTTTCAGTTCTTGCTCAAGGCGGCCGTTTCGTGGAAATCGGCAAGACAGATGTTTGGGATACTGAAAAAGCTGCTGCATTCCGGCCGGATGTAAGTTATTTCCTGTTTGATATGGGTGAGGTAAATGTCGAAGATCCAAAAACAGGTTCAGATATTCTTGATCATCTGAAAAACAGCTTTGAGGAAGGCAGGCTGGAACCGCCGCCCTTGAAAATATACGCTGTCAATCATGCTGAAGAAGCTTTTCGCTATATGTTACTTGCAAAGCATATCGGCAAAATTGTTCTTGATTTCAAAAATCTGGAAAATAAGCTGATTCATAATGAAGGTATTTATCTGATCACAGGCGGGTTAGGCGGACTTGGTCTGAAAGTTTCGCAATGGATTGCAGAACAAGGTGCTGGACATCTGTTATTGGCAGGCCGGAACGGTGCAAATTCCGATCAGGCAAGATCGGTAATAGAAAAACTGGAAGCAGCTGGTATCTGTGTCAAGGTAGTAAAAGCAGATATTTCAAAGGCCAAAGATGTTAAAAATATTTTGAACATGTGTGAGGAAAAAGGTCTTCGGGGGATTATACACGCAGCTGGTATTCTGGAAGACGGCGTACTTCAGAGACTGGATGCCTGTCGTTTTGCGATGGCGATGGCACCTAAGGTTCATGGCGCATGGCTTTTACATCGCATGACAGCGGGTATGAAACTTGACTTTTTTGTGTGTTTCTCATCAAGTACATCAATTCTGGGATATGGCGGACAGGGAAATTATGCAGCAGCAAACGCTTTTCTTGATGCCCTTGCACATCACCGCAGAAAACTGGGATTGCCTGCGCATACAATCAACTGGGGTGCCTGGTCCGAAGTGGGGATGTCAGCCAGGATGAGTCAAAGGGATTTGGATCGCATGCAGGCACAAGGGGAAGGTATGATTTCTCCTGATCTCGGAATTCAAACGATGGACAAAATTTTGAAACAGACTGCTCCACAGCTTGGCGTTTTGCCTATCCATTGGCCGAAATATTTCAGATCCTTTCCCGAAATTCCACCTTTTCTCTCTCTTCTTCACACCGGAACTGCCCAGAAGCAAATTCAAGAAACAGATTCTGCAACGCAATTCTCCAATCTTTCTCAAGATGAAATATATAACGTCCTGATAGAGAAAACTGCTACGGAAATACGATATGTTCTCGGCCTTGATTCATCTCAAATAATCGACCCTGATGAGGGATTTTACGATATGGGACTTGACTCCCTGACCGCCATTGAACTGAGAAACAGGCTTCAAAAAATTACGGGCCTGTCTCTGGGGGCAACGATTGTTTTTGATTATCCCTCTGTAAAAGATATTGCTAATTATCTGGCCGAGGAATTGTCAAAAAACAGGCCATCAAAGCCGGAAAAACATGAAGAAAATGATGCGCAGCATTCTGATCATGAGCAGTATACATTTACAAAGGAAATAAAATCTAAAAAAGACGAGGTCCGTTCTTTTGAAAACATTCAACAACACGAACCTATAGCCATCATAGGCATGAGTTGCAGATTTCCCGAAGCTCCTGATCTTGATACTTTCTGGCGTGTGCTTCGTGATGGTATCGATACAACCAGAGAGATTCCATTGGAAAGATGGGATATCTCTACTTTTTATGATCCAGATCCCAATACAGAAGGAAAAATGTATATCAGAAGAGGCGCTTTTCTCAAGGATGTAGATAAATTCGATGCGCAATTTTTTGGCATTTCTCCCAGGGAAGCTGAGAGTATAGAACCAAGACAGCGGATTCTACTTGAAGTTACATGGGAAGCCCTTGAAAACGCAGGGATAAATCCCGATAGTCTGCATGAAAGCATGAGCGGTGTTTATTTGGGGCTTGACCAGACCATTAACGAATATGGCGGATCAGAACGTATGAAATATGATCCCTATACAGCTACCGGTTGTGGCATAAGCTTTCCAGCAGGCAGAATTTCATATATACTGGGATTACAAGGTTCCAGCATGGGAATTTCCACAACCTGTTCTTCCTCACTGGTTGCTATCCATACAGCCTGTCAGAACCTGAAACTGGGAGAATGCGATATGGCGATCGCAGGCGGGATTCAAATCAATCTGAGACCCGAGGATACAATACAGCTTTGTAAACTAAAGGCACTTTCCCCGGAAGGACGTTGCAAAACATTCGATGCATCTGCAGACGGTTACAGCATAGGGGAAGGTTGTGGTGTAATTTTATTGAAACGTTTGTCTGATGCAGAAGCTTGCGGTGACCGTATTCTTGGAATCATAAGGGGAGGGGCGCTCAATCATGATGGCCGGAGTGCCGGTCTGACTGTGCCAAATGGAAATGCACAGGAAAAAGTAATCAGCAAAGCCCTGGAATATTCAAACCTCGAACCGTCTGATATTGTATATATAGAAACTCATGGAACCGGCACGTCACTGGGAGATCCTATTGAAGTTATGTCTATGTATAGAGCGTTAGGACAGGAACGTGAAACGCCACTTCTGATCGGTTCAGTAAAAACAAATATCGGCCATCTGGAGGAAGCAGCTGGAATAGCAGGATTTATCAAGATACTCCTATCCTTTCAGCATAAAGAGATTCCGCCACATCTTCATTTCAATACCCCCAATCCACATATTCCATGGTCGGAAATTCCTCTGAAGGTCAACACTGAATTATCTTCCTGGCCTGAAGGTAGGAAAAAAATAGCAGGATTGAGTTCTTTTGGAATGAGCGGAACAAATGCGCATGTCATTCTTGAAGAATATGAGCGCAGTAAGGTGAAGGATGTTTCATGGAAGACTCCTAATCTCATTGTGTTGTCAGCCAAGAAGAAGGAACGTCTCAAGGAATACGCCCTGAGACTTTTGAATTATATCGAAATAAAACATGATATAAACCTTGCCGAAATTGCATATACGCTTCAGGTTGGAAGATGTGCAATGGAAGAGAGGGTGGCCTTGATTGTTTCTGATATTGATGAACTGAAGGAAAAACTTTCGAGGTATATACAGAAGAGCTCAGGTGTTGAAAAACTCTGGCAGGGGAATATTAAAGACAGTAGAAATATAAAAGAACTACTTACATCGGATAAAGCCGCTAATAATTTTTTAGCAGAGGTTATCAAAAAAAGAAGTCTTGAAACAATTGCTCAGCTTTGGATTGCAGATACGGAAATTGACTGGCAATTGCTTTATCATGGAAAAACTCCCTGCAAAATAGCCTTACCAACTTACCCCTTTGCCAGAGAAAGGTATTGGCTGTCAGAGAATCAAAACGTTCAGAGACTTCACCCCTTGATTGAACGAAATACATCAACATTTAACGAACAGCGTTTTACAACTCGTTTTACAGGAAACGAGTTTTTTCTTTCACATCATATCGTAGTGGGGAAGAAGACCTTACCGGGTGTGGCCTATATCGAAATGGCACTGGCTGCAGGAGAATTAAGCGGATCTGAAAGAATCCATAAAATAGGGAATATTATCTGGCGTCGGCCCATACAAGTGGAAAATCAGCCTGTGGATATTCACATCAGCCTCCACCCGAAATCGGACAGGACAGATTTCCAGATATGGAAATCCGATGAAGAAGATCAACGCATCATATTCTGCCAGGGACAGGTTTATCGTGAATCGGAAATCAAAAGAATGAAACCTGAGTCCCTGGACCTCGATGCTGTCAAAGAACGATGTCCCAATCACATCACTGGCTCCGAATGTTACACCCTTTTCGAATCATTAGGGTTTAGTTTAGGCCCATGCTTTCAATGCATGACTGAAGGATTTTGGAATGAAACTGAAGCTTTGGGTTTTCTGGAACTGCCGCCGGATGTTGCCGAGACATCCGAGCTTTTTAAACTTCACCCCAGCCTGATGGATGGTGCACTCACTCCCACAGTATTTTTCAAACGGGAAATCATGGAATCTTTCCAAAGTAAAACAGCGCAAGATATTTTTCTTCCTTTTTTTTTGGCAGAAATAGAAATTTACAATAAATTGCCCTGCAAATGTTATGCATATGTGAAACTGACAGGCAAAGAAGAAGGGAAAACATGTGATGTGCAATTGAGAGATCCTTCAGGTCAATTGCTGGTGCATATGCGAAAATATTCAGAACGTCGCCTGATATCGGAGAATGATACGAGATTCAATATACTTTATTTTGAACCTGTATGGCGGGCATTGCCTTTAGCACAAATACCCTCCCTGCCAGATGCCCCTTTGCTTATTTTCGATACAAACGAATCCTTGTTCAGTGAGTTCAAAAACCGGTTTCCGAATAAACGAACTCATCTGGTCAGACTCAGAAAGGATAAACATGAGAACTGTGGTGATGATGTTTACACCGTGAATCCTGCCGTTCCGGCAAGCTTTGATCTTTTGACGAGAAGGCTCAAGGAACATCGCCTTCTTCCCTGCACCTTGATTTATCACGGTCGTCCAGGAATGGATATGCCATGCGTTGAACATATGCAGCAAACCATTGATACAAATCTTTCCTGCAGCATCTTTCCATTTTTTTATCTCACTCGTTCGCTGATGACGCAATATCCTGATTTTCCTTTACGTTTCTTATATATTTATAAGAAGGATGCGTCTTGTATCCAATTTTCAAATGCCTTTTATGCGGCACTGGGTGGATTTTCAAGGACAATTCGTCAGGAACATCCAAAATGTATGTGTAAGGTCATTGGATTTGATGACCCTACATCCGAATTCCATAAAGAATTGGTTGATATTCTTATCCGTGAAATGCATGACAGGGAGGATTCGGAAGTCCGTTATAAAAAAAGAGAGCGTTTTGTCAGACAATTCAGAGAAATCCGCTCAGATGCATGCGTTTCCAATGAACTCCTTTTGAAAGAAGGCGGCACATATCTGATCACCGGGGGTATGGGTGGTTTGGGGATGATTTTTGCAGATCATCTTGCGCGGCAATGGCAGGCAAATCTGATCCTGACCGGACGATCCGATCTTGATCAAAAGAAGAAAAAACAACTGAAAGTCCTTCAGGAAATGGGATCGGACGCGATATATGTCAAGACTGATGTGGCAGTCCCTGAAGATGTGGCAAAAATGCTTAAAATAGCGAAAACCCGTTTTAATCGCATTCATGGTATCATCCATGCGGCGGGGGTGATCAATGACGCGTATATCATCAAAAAGAAAACAGCGGAAATGAAGGCAGTACTGGCCCCAAAAGTTGCAGGAACCCTTATTCTGGATGAGGCCACCCGAAAAGAGCCCCTCGATTTTTTTGTCCTGTTCGCCTCCAATTCGGGCATCATCGGAAGTTTGGGACAAAGCGATTATGCTTATGCCAACAGTTTCATGGATCACTTTGCCAAAATACGGGAAAATCTGAAAATGGATGGAAGACGATCCGGAAAGACTGTCGCATTTGATTGGCCTTTATGGGAGGAAGGCGGCATGACTATCTCCGATGAAATGAAAAAATTGTATGCCAGGACCATGGGAATGCAAGCATTACCCTCTATTTTAGGGAGAGAGGCTTTTGAAAGGGGTCTGAAATCCGAAAGCTCACAGTTGGTCGTTTTCTCAGGTCACATAAGTAAGATACGGCAGTTATTCAGCTATAAAAAGGCGAAAGTTCAAAGCGCGAAAATCAATTTTCATAATGATTCTGGAAACCTGGAATTACTCCCCCTGGTTCGCTCAAAGATACTCGAAATCCTTACGAACATCCTTCCCCTGGAAAAAGAGGAGGTAAACCTGGATACCCACATGAGTGAATACGGATTTGATTCCATCAGCCTGATCGAATTCGTCAATCAGATCAACGACACTTATGATATCGGGATTATGCCTGTCACATTTTTTGAGCGTATTTCCGTGAACGCGTTTACAAAACATCTGTGTGATGTCCACCCGGACAATTTGATCCGGTATCATCAGAATGATTTAAACATTCAGTATAAGAAATAAACACATAATTATAAGGAACAAAAAAAATGGAAAGAAAAATTGATTTTTTTTCACACAAAAATGTTGTGGAAGAAATGCCATCTGTCCCGGATGAGAATGGCAAGTTTAAAAGTTACTCAAGCGGGTCTTTCTCGTTAACCACCAAGTGTAACCTGGATTTGTGTGAATACTGCTATTCACGAACTGAAACCAGCAAAACCCCTTACATGTCTTTTGAAGACTTCAAAAAGGCACTGAGCTGGCTTCAAGAAGTGTGCGACACTCCGGAAGTAAATTTTTTAGGAGGTGAACCGCTAACTCATCCAGAAATCATTAAATTTCTGGATGAGTTAGCGCTGCACAAATGGAAAGCGCATATTTACACAAACGGCTTCTTTGAAAAAAGCCGATGTGATATGCTGGTCAATCATCAAGGAGTCAAAGTAATCTGTTTCCATTATGATGAAATGTTTGTGAAGAAAGTACCCGAATATGAAAATCGAATTTTCAGCAATATGGAGGCTTTTCAAAGCAGCACTGTCGAGTCTCAGTTGATCTTTGTGATCAATAAGCCTGACTTCAATTATGAGGCTCCGTTCAGGTTAGCTAAAAAATACGGTTTGACATTGCTTTGGGGATTTTCAGCCCCGACATCCGGAAACACTCCTTTTGTCGGACTTGAGACCATACGTAAAATGGGGCCGAATTTGCAGGAATTTCTGCTGAAATGTAAAAAAGCAGGCATAAAAACGGCTGCGGCCTTCCCTTTTCCTCTATGTATGTTTGAAGAAAATTTTTTGAGACAATACAAGGATGAATTTGCTTTCATTTATTATTGTCGTCCCTTGATATACTTTAAACCGGACCTTTCAACTCAATTTTGTTCTTCAATACAGAATTTTCTGACCCGACCTCTGAAAAATGTTGAAGAGGTTCGAGAGTTCATTCGGAATAACCGGGAAACGGATGCGGCGTTGAAGAGGCGTCCAACATTTTCAGAGTGTACTGATTGCTCATATCATTTGAACGCCATTTGTCAAGGCGCCTGTATGCGTTATAAATTCTATGGAAATCCTGACAAAATGAAATAAAATTTCAAAATTTCGATAAAACGATTTTTTGGGCCTGCGAAAATTTATATTTTTTCGCAGCACATGGACACATTTAAGGAACAAGGATTGAATAAAATGTATATGTCAAAACCATCTCATATTTATGTTCATCGCAGGGTTTTTAAGAATTCAAACGCTGTGGCGCGTATGAATCACATGCTGAATGCCCTTGGAAACCCTTCCACAGAAACTGTTGACGAATCTGATTTTGAACGAATTATCAATGAGTCGCTACCATTTCCTGATCTTCCTGTATTGACCGGCGGGGTGTTTATTGGAATTGAAAAAAGACAGGAAGATCCGACATTTCTCTTCAATACCTTTGTCTGGGATGAAGTGGATCAGACAGTTGTTAACAGTGAAAGTCCCAATCCGAATATCCGCCAGTTGGCCAGACTGTTCGGTGGCGCAGGAGAGGATTTTGCTTTTAGCCCTCCGATGGCCATATATAACTTATATTCCAATCATCCAGGGGGCCCACCACTTTGTAACCCCGGCTGGGGAATTCATACCCTGTTAGGCTGTTTGCATAAATGTTATTATTGTGACAAGGGATACCTGATGAACATCATGTTGGATCTTGAGGATTTTTCCACACACCTGGAGGCCTTTCTGGCAAGAACTCCTGAGCAGAAGCTATTCAGACATGATGTACTCAGCGATCCCATCTGTCTTGAACCAGAATATGGTGCGTCGCGTATTTTAAACGAGGTTTTCTCAAAAACCAAGGATCAGCATCTCCTCTATTACACGAAAAGCGACAATGTAGATCATCTTTTGGACCTGCCAAAAGAGCACTGCATATTTTATTCTACCCTCTCCACCGAGACTGTATGCCGCGAAATTGAAAAAGGCACACCGGGCATGGCCGAAAGGATTGAAGCGATCCGAAAGTGCAAGGATGCGGGTTATCTGGTACGTGTGGGATTTTCCCCCATTATTCCCATCCGAGGATGGCGTGAAGAGGCCTCTGCCTGCATTGAAAAACTTTTTTCAGCCGTAACCCCTGAACTGATTCGTCTGACCCCTCTTATTATGATGAATGCGGCTGAAACTGAAATCGTTATTGGCGAATCCCTTTTAGATCCGATCTGTCTTGAGGCCATGCGAGATGCGGCACCGGAACTCGACGATGCGGATATGTTTTCAAAACCTTTTCCCACGCACATCCGAAAGGAAATTTTCCTGCACTATATCAAGGAAATCAAAAAAAATTCTTCAGATACATTGATTACCCTTTGTGCAGAAAAAAAAATAGTCTGGGACATGCTGAAAGACCATCTGACGATGAGGCCGGATTCGATATATTGCTGTTGTGGGGCCAGAAGCGTACCTGAACTGATGCCTGAATATCTGAGACGTTCAAGAACGAAAGTAAACTCCCTTATGGAAAATGACTAATATGAAACTTCTATTACTTCTATTTAAAGAATCGTTTAAAAAATCGTATGCCATTATGATACTGTCAATCATAGCAGGAATAAGTGAAGTTTCATCGGTTATTCTGACCATTAATGGTGTACAAGATGTCGTTCAAGGTCAAAGACTTTTATTTTATGCGATTTTCCTTCCTGTTGCTGCTATTACTTTAATCATTTCAAAAAGAATTTCGCAGATTCAGGCAGCTGAACTAACAGAAAATTTTCTAAAAAAAAGATACAATGAAATTGTTGATGATATCCGTCATGCAGAGCTTATGGAAGTCGAAAAACAAGATGCATCAAAAATATATTTAAAGATGTTAAACGCTCAAACAATGACTGATGCAGCTATTAAGGGAATCCATGCATTTCAGAATCTGCTAGTGATATTTCTTTTATGGTTTTATGTATATTATATTTCTCCCTTTGGTGGAACAGTTTGTTTTCTAATTTTTGCATTTGCTGCTGCTGTATATGAAGTTCATGAAAAGTTAATGATGCCGCACATGCAAAAGGAATCTGAAAAAGAAAAAGAGCTGTTTTCACTGTTTGATCACATATTATATGGTGCGAAGGAAATTCGCATAAATCAACAAAAAAATAATGATCTTTTTGAAAACTGGCTAAAACCTGCTATTTTAAATGTTAAAGAAACAAGAGCACAAATACTTTCATATCTTTCTCAATACTGGATTTTTTCATGTGCCTGTTTTTTCATTGCATTAATTTTTATTGCTTTTTTTCTTCCCAAGTATCATTCCAGCAATGAAACGATGTCTCTCCTTATTTTAGTTATTTATACCTGGACACCAACCTTAAGTATCATTGGTTACATACCAGAATTAATTGAAGGAAAAAATGCAAGTGAAGATTTATACAAACTGGCCGGTAAAGATAAAATCACTCGTGGAAAACAGGAAGAATTGTACGAAACGCTGGAGAATTTTTCTGAATTAAAGATCAATAATCTTGAATTTGTTTATAAAAACCTGGAGGAAGATGCTGGCTTTTCCATTGGGCCATTCAGTTTGAAATGCAAACCAGGTGAGATCATCATTGTTGCTGGCGGCAATGGAAGCGGCAAAACGACATTATTGAAAATTCTCACAGGACTTTACTTTCCAGATTCTGGCGAAATATCCATTAATGGAAAGCCTGTTAAACTGTCCAATCATCGATATCTCTTTTCTACAGTTTTCAGTGATTTTCATTTATTTGACACAATATTTGGACTTGATGAAATAGAGACTGAAACAGTTCATAATTTTTTGAAACAGACAGGTTTGTTTTATAAAACAAATTGGATACCTGATGAAAAACGTTTCAGCACAATTAATTTATCTACAGGACAAAGAAAGAGATTGGCACTTATATGTTCTTTATTAGAAGATAAACCCATTTATATTTTTGATGAATGGGCAGCAGATCAAGACCCTCATTTTAGAAAATATTTTTATAAAACGTTGCTGCCTTATCTAAGGGAAAAAGGTAAGTTGATTATTGCGGTAAGTCATGATGATCGATACTTTCATATCGCTGACAGGCTAATCAAAATGGAATATGGAAAAGTTGTCTATAATCAATCACCAGAAAAAGATTCTTCTATTTATAGTAACTTGATTAAAGATACAGAAACGACTGAAAATCTTAAATACAAGATGGGTACAGAAAAATCAACAACAACAAGAGATTACTTTAAAAATTCAACTTTTTCCCGGAAGTCCGAAAAAAAACAAAAGATAAAGAAAAATCAGATAAAAGAACTGTTCAAGTCATCATTTAAAAAAAAATCTGGTGTTTTGATTTTTAGTGGGATACTATCAGCTCTATCTCCGCCTTTGAAGTTTGGAACTCTTTTCTTTTCAGTCAATCTCACACAGGGAGAAATACCAATAAAAAATTTTTTTATCATGATCATTCTTCTTACTCTCTACATTGTTTCCTTTAAAAATTTTTCTAGTTTATTCATATGGATTATTGAAGACTGGATTGCTAATATTCGAGTAAAAGTAATGGAACAAATCGGTAAAACAGATTTTTATTCCTTTGAAAAAGCAGGCATTGAAAAGATCCAAACGGCTTTAACATATGATATGAAAACCATATCTCAAATCACAAACACTGTTGCAATAGCATCCAGATCATTATTTATATTTGCGGGCTATTTTTTTGTTATCCCTGCCATTTCAACGAAAGCATTTTTTATTTTTATTGCAGTGATCATTCACGGGTATCTTTTTTTAGCCTACAATATGTCCATCACCAAAAAATTAGTCATAGACGTTAGAAAAACAGAAAAAAGCTTATTTGATGCAGTAAGAGATACACTTAGAGGTTTTAAAGAGTTGAAAATCAATCAAAAGAAAAGTTATGATTTCTTTTATAATTGTTTTAAATACCGTAATGAAAAGCTCAGTCAAATTAAATTTCAAACAGCAAAATGCTTTATTAATAATTACACGCTTGCATGCTCTTTATTGCAGGCATTATTTGTTATCTCTGTGTTAGTATTGCCTTTTACCGGGTTTATTTCAAATGAAATGCTGTTAACCTTTGTTGGTTTTATTGTATGCATCCCCATGGAAAATTTTAATGACTTATATCCGAGAGTTACCCTATCAAGCATATCCATGCAAAGACTCTATGAACTCGGAAATGAACTGGATTATTTGGAAAGAGATCAGGTTATAGAAAAAGAACAAAAAATTTTCAAAGAAATCAAATATGAAAACATATTTTTTCAATATGAGGTCAATAATGAACCCTCGTTTTCAGTTGGACCTTTAAGTTTAACATTTATTCCTGGTAAAATTATTTTTATTATAGGTGGTAATGGCTCTGGAAAATCAACACTCCTGAATCTGATAACTGGTTTATATCCTTCGGAATCAGGACGAATCATTTTAAATGGAGAAATTGAGCATATCAGCTCTTGCATATCTTTGTTTTCAACAATATTTTTTGACTTTCATCTATTTGATCGTTTTTATGGCATAAAAAATGTTGATACAGACAGGGTTAATGAATTGTTAAAACGCATGGACCTGGACAAAAAGGTCAAATTTGAAGGAGAGAAATTTAACACCCTGGAATTATCCACAGGCCAGAGAAAACGTCTGGCGATGGTTCATGCAATCATGGAAGATAAACCTGTTTATATATTTGATGAATGGGCAGCAGATCAGGACCCTGAATTCAGACAATTCTTTTATGAAGAGCTGCTTCCTTCATTTAAGGCAGAAGGAAAGACAATCATTGCTGTTTCACATGATGACAGGTATTTTCATATCGCTGATGAAATTGTAAAACTCGAATATGGTTCGATTGTCGAGATAAAGAAAGGGTAAAAATATAGACAAGTTTACCCCATTGCCAGAGCAATCGTTCCAGGTACTATATGAAAATAAAGACAACATCAGCCACATAAGCATCAATTTTTCGTTCCTTAAAAAGTGACTGTTCTGCCTTTTTAAAATATGGAAAAAATGTTGTCATGTTGTCTATTTTTCGGTCGCAGCATATCAATGCGTTTAACCTCATGAAAACACATCCTGAATTGACTTAATCTTTTTTCTAAGAATAAACTGCTTATAGAACATATTCGCAAGCAATACATTATATTTTTGATAAATTTCATTAGAATGGGGTTGCCATAAAGATAAGTTCTTTATGGGAATGTTTTGAATAGGAAGATTCGAAAGAACTTTTTCAGATAAATTTTCTTGAATCCATTTTGTAATAATTTCTGGAATTCCTGTCCCTGTATTAGATTGTTCTTTTTTTCTCCATGCAATGTCACTGGGGATAAAGTTTTCTGCTACCTTTCTTAAAATGTATTTATCGCTTCCATCTTTTATTTTA
>Ga0272440_1001463_pt1 | contig 19209 bp, 13 predicted proteins | sample SSMMMBAug17_FD_192440 | JGI IMG/M metagenome (GOLD analysis project Ga0272440, IMG submission 192440) | Marine sediment archaeal communities from Little Sippewissett salt marsh, Falmouth, MA, United States - SSM-MMB-Aug17 | ecosystem: Environmental > Aquatic > Marine > Wetlands > Sediment ...
TGTACTTATGAGAAATCCTTATGGAAAAGCAAAAGGGTGCATACCTGTTGAAGGATTTGATTTTGAAGAAGACGTAGATGGAAAAGATCATAGTAAATATTTATGGGGAAACGCTGCATATGCCTTTGCAGCTCGACTAACCGATGCATTTGCTAAGTATAGTTGGTGTGTTCGTATTCGTGGTGTTGAAAATGGAGGGCTTGTTACTGATCTGCCTGTTCACACATTTCCAAGTGAAGGTGGAATAGAACTTAAATGTCCCACAGAAGTTATAATCTCAGATACTCGTGAGAAGGAATTCGCTGATCTTGGCTTTATACCACTTGTTCACTGTAAAGGTGAAAATTTTGCAGCATTTTTTAGTGTCCAGACAACAAACAAACCAAGAAAATATGATGAAGAATATGCCACTAAGAATGCTGAATTGTCAGCTAAGCTTCAATATTTGATATGTGTTTGCAGATTTGCACATTATTTAAAATCTATAATGAGAGATAAAATTGGTGGATTTATGAATAGAGAAGCGGCTGAGGCCTTCTTAAAAAAATGGATAAACCAATATGTAATTACACCAGGTCCAGGAGAGATTGGGGATGAACTAAGGGCAAAGCATCCACTAAGCGAGGCTAAAGTCGTTGTTACAGGTGATGCAGGTAAATATAAAGCTGTGGCATATCTAAAACCTCATTATCAACTAGATGAAATAAAAATTTCACTAAGGCTGGTTGCGGACCTTCCGCCGCCATCAAAATAAAAATTAAAAAAAGGAGGAAATAAGCTATGGCATTTGATGCATATTTAAAGATTGAAGGTATACCAGGAGAAAGTAAAGACGAGCGACATGCAGACTGGATACAAATTAAAACCTATAGTATAGGTGTTAATCAAATATCGACAGAAGCAGGAGATGCTGGAGGAGGCCCTGCAGGAAGAGCTGATTTTCATGAACTTGAAATTACAAAAGATATTGATATCGCTTCACCTGCACTTTCTCAAGCATGTTCAAAAGGAACTCATATTAAAGAAGTTAAACTGGAACTTTGGAGAGCTGGTGGAGATGGACCTGTTAAATTTATGGAATATAAATTGGATCAATGTACTGTTGTTTCTGTACGTTCAAGTGGTTCATCATCTCTTCAAGCACCTCTTCCAGTTGAAACTGTAACTTTTAATTACGCACAGATAGTATGGACTTATATTCAACAGATAAGAGCAGATGGATCTGGAGGAGGACCTGTAGTATTAGGATGGGATTTAGAAAAAAATAGTCCAATATAATTTTTTTTTCTTAACTATACCCTTTCTAACGTTTTATTTAATGGAAAAAGGAAGGGTATAGTTTATAAAATAACTAATAATTGAAATTAACAATATATTTCTATAAATTTTCTAAGTTTTAATTTAACTTTTGTAAACTATAAAGTAATTTATTGTTTTATTTATTTTATTATTTACATACATTTTGAAAAATTCAAATTTTTTTAAAATTAGTCTACCAAAGTAGAATTAAAAATATGTAAGTTTAGATAATTATATTTTATTGTTTAATATTTTTTTTATAATAATTTAAGTTATTTAAAAATATGATTAGTGAACGATACAACATAAAAGAATCAATTCTAAATAGAATAATAGATGATACAATTTCATACAATGAAAACGATTCATACAATTTCGATATTGTTAATTCAATAAATTTGGGTAAAATTAAAAAAAATGTTATAAAAGATATTGAGTATATATTAAATTCACGCTGTCAAATTTTGTCCTCGTCATTGTTAGAAACTATTGATTCTCTAAAAGAGATACAAAAATCATTATTTTTATATGGATTAAAAGATTTTACAGCAAAAGATATTAATCAGGATTCTGTAAAACAAGATATTAAATTTGATATAAAAAAAAATATTGAAAGATTTGAGCCAAGACTTAAAAATATTTCAATATCAAATTTTTCAGTATCTGAGAAATCATATAACGAATTCAGGTTTACAATATATGGAATCTTAATTGCCGAATCTGTTACTGAAAGTATTGCATTTGATACAGTTTTTGATGGTAAAATGGGAAAATATAAAATATATAGATAAATTATGAATGATGAAATTCTAAAATACTATGAAGAAGAACTTATTTATATTCGCAAAATGGGTGAACTTTATGCAAAAAAACATAAAAAAATTGCAGGTAAGTTAGCTTTAGAGCCCGGTAGATGTGAAGATCCACATGTTGAAAGACTTATTGAAGCTTTTGCTTTTCTTTGTGGAAGAATTCATAAAAAAATTGATGATGATTATCCGGAAATAATTGATTCTTTATTAAACATTATATATCCAGATTACAACAGACCAATTCCATCTATGACAATTGTTATGTTTGATTCTTTAAGCAAGCTTGAAGAAATTCCAGATGCTGGATATGAGATTGAAAAAGAAACAACCTTATATTCTGATCCTGTAGATGATGAACCACTCAAATTCAAAACATGTTATCCTGTAAAATTATGGCCAATTAAAGTCTCTGAATCAAAGTTAATTAAACCAGGAGAAATGTATTCTGATGACCAAGAAGCAATTTTAATACAATTAAAAACAAGTGCTAATAAACCTTTTTCAAAAATAAAATGTGAAAAATTAAGATTTTTTTTAAATGGGCAGGAACATTTAATTTATAAATTATATGAACTTATATTAAATAAAACAAACAAAATTAAATATATTTTTTCCAATGAAGACGGAGAATTAAAATCAAAAGAGGGTAGAATTGAAGCAGTTGGTTTTAGTGATAATGAAAATTTGTTACCTGAATCAAGAAGATCTTTTTCTGGTTTTAGGCTAATTTTTGAATATTTTTGCTTTCCTGAAAAATTTTTATTTTTTGATCTATGTGACTTAGATGATACCTTTAAATCATGTAATTCAGACCATATTAATGTTTTATTATATTTAAATACATACGATAATAATTTAGCAATTGAGAATAAAACATTTTGTCTTTATGCAACCCCGGCTATTAATTTATATAAAAGAAAATCCAATCCAATAAATATTCAAAATAAAAAAATCAAATATCTTTTAATTCCTGATATTAGAAGAAGGGATAGAAATGAAGTATTCAGCATAGATAAAGTAACAGCGTCTACGCCAAATCCATATATAAAAAATAGAATTTATCTGCCATTTTATTCACTTAAACATTATCAGGAAGACGAAGATATTCAAACAGTTTACTGGACTATGCATCGTGTTCCTTCATACAAAAAAGATGTTAATGGAACTGATGTATATCTTAGTTTTAATAATCAAAATATTGAAATTGAAAAATATGAGGAAGAAACTTTAAAAATCGATATTACTTGCACTAATCGTGATTTGCCGATTAAACTGCCATTTGGGAGTATTTATGATAACAAAGATAAATCTGATTTTAAAATAGAAAAATCAGGATCAATGGTCGATCGAATAATATGCCTAATTAAACCTACACCTTCTATTACTCCTTTTAAAACAGATGATTTGAAATGGCGGCTTATATCTCAGCTTTCTTTGAATTATTTATCTTTAGTTGATAAAGATTCTTTAAAAGAAATTCTTAAATTATATAATTTTGATGATACACCTTCAAAAATACAACAGATTGAAGGTATCTATGATATAACTTATGATAAAAAAACAATAAAAATAAAAGATTATTATCATAGAGGAATTGAAGTAACTATTGTTATTGATGAAAGTAAATTCGTTGGTTCTAGTTATTATCTTTTAGCAAGTGTTCTTGAAAATTTTTTTGGTCAATATATTTCTATTAATTCCTTCTCTCAAACTGTATTAAAAACCATTCAACAAAAAAAGGTAATAAAAAAGTGGAAACCAAGAAATGGGAATCGGATTCTTCTTTAAAACAACAACTTGAAGACAAGAAATGGGAATCGGATTCTTCTTTAAAACAACAACTTGAAGATGAATATTATAGATTTACATTTTTTAGGGCTGTTAATTTAATTGAGCATTTTTTTGGTATTAATAAAAAAAAAATTGGCGAAACATTGAATCCCAGTGAAGAATGTATAAAGTTTTCTGTAAAACCTGGACTTAATTTTTGCCCCAGTGAGATTGCAGATATTATTATTAGAGAAGATGGTTCAGTTAAGTTATTTTTGAATATAATGGGATTAATTGGACCTACAGGTGTTCTTCCTGGTTGGTACAATGAATTGGCATTAAATCAAAAAAAAGGTTTTACTGATTTTTTAGATATTTTTCATCATCGTATAATTTCTTTGTTTTATCTTGCCTGGAAAAAAAAAAGATTAGGTCCAGAAAACAAAAAAGCTTCACACTATTTTAATTGCCTGTTAGGTTTAGGTACAAATGGCTTAATCAATTCATTAGGTTTACCTCAAAAAAATTTTTTACCATTTTGTAGCGGGCTTTTATCAAGATATGTTCCATCTGCCAATGTATTAAAATTAATACTTGAAAATTTTTCAGGTTTTAAAATTAACATAAAACAATTTGTTGAACAAATGCTGCCAATTTCTGAGGAAGATCAGACTTTGTTAGGTGAAAATAATAGTTATTTAGATGGAAATATGATCTGTGGTAATGTTGTTTTGGATAACCAGTCCAAATTTATCATTGAAATTGGCCCTTTGAAATATAAGGATTTCAAAAAATTATTACCAACAGAAAATTTGCACATGGCTGTTTTGTCTTTGATAAAGTATTTTGTTGGTCCTGAATATGAATTCGATTTATGTTTAATTCTTTCTCGTGAGGAAACTCCAATATTTGAAATACCTTTAGATGATCATGACGCACCTAAATTAGGCTGGACAACATGGCTTGATGTACCTGATGTTGATCCATGTTTAACTTTTAAAGAGTATGACTCATATAATTAATGGCATTTATAATCATAATGATGAATGAATTATTAATATATAAAATTTATTAATTCAACTTTCCTACTATCCTCAAAATAGCTGTACAATAATGATAATAAATCTATAAGTTGAGTTATAAATATATAATATTATAGGAGTAAATAATTATGTCTGAATTAAGGCTTGAGACTTTAATTAATAAATTAAATAAAACATGTGTTAACGTACTTGATGCTGCCGCAGGTCTATGTGTATCTAAAACAAATTACGATGTAGAAATTGAACATTTTTTATTAAAGTTAACTGAAACTAGTAACACAGACATAGTAAAAATTTTAAAACACTTTGAAATAGATGATTCAGAGCTTAGAAAAGATTTACGAAAAGAGATAGAAAATTTCGATACAGGAAATTCGAGAATTCCTGATCTTTCCAACACAATTATCTCAATGTTTCAAAATGCGTGGATTGTTGCGTCTATTTATTTTCAAGATACACAAATTCGTTCTGCATATATTCTTTATTCATTGCTTAACGATAGTAATACAAAAAGATTATTATTATCAACATCAGAACATTTTCGAAATATATCAATAGAAACGTTAGATATAAAATTAGATAAAATTATATCAGGTTCTATTGAAGATGACCAAAAATCAATATCAAAATCCAATGACAATAAAATAAACAAGAGTATAACTCCTGCTCTTGATTTATATACAGAAGATCTTGTTGAAAAAGCAAAACAGGGCAAAATAGATCCAATTGTTGAACGAGATGTAGAAATACGTAAAATTATCGATATTTTAATTCGACGTAAACAGAATAATCCAATATTAACTGGAGAAGCTGGGGTTGGTAAAACAGCTGTCGTTGAAGGTTTTGCTATTAGAGTTGCGGAAGGTGATGTCCCCCCATTGTTAAAAAATGCTTCTGTCAGGTCGCTTGATTTAGGAAAATTACAAGCTGGCGCAAGTATTAAAGGAGAATATGAAAAAAGATTAAAATCTGTAATAACTGAGGTTAAATCATCTCATATTCCAATAATTTTGTTTATTGATGAAGCACATACTCTTATTGGTTCTGGTGGTCCTCAGGGTACAGGAGATGCAGCTAATTTGTTAAAACCAGCATTAGCACGTGGCGAATTAAGAACAATTGCTGCAACTACTTGGTCTGAATATAAAAAATATTTTGAAAAAGATCCAGCTCTTACACGTCGTTTTCAGGTTATAAAAGTTAATGAGCCAACTGAGGAAAAAGCATTAAATATTTTGCAGTCATTAGTTCCATCTTTAGAAAAGCATCATAATGTTATGATAACCTCTGATTCATTAATTGATGCTGTTAGATTAACGAATAGATATATAACAGATAGGTATCTACCTGATAAATGTTTAAGTATTTTAGATACAGCATGTGCAAAAATTGCAATTTCTAAATCTACTAACCCGCCTCCTATTGAAGATAAGAACAGACATATACAAAAACTTGATAGGCAATTAAATCACCTTAAAAGAGATTCATTAATGGGTAACAATAACTCAGAACTTATTAAATCACTTGAAATTGAAAAAGAGAAAATAGAATTAGAACTTGAAAAATTAAAAAAGCAATTTACCAATGAAAAGAAAATTATCGAACAGATTCAAGCAATTAAGAATGATCTTCAATCTCAAAATATATCTGAAATTGAACAAATAAAAGAAAAACAAATAAAGCTAAAAAAATTTAAAGATGACTTATTAAAATTAACTGGAAAGACACCTTTAATTCAATATGAAGTAAATTCTCATACAGTTTCTGAAATAATTTCACAATGGACAGAAATTCCAGTTGGTCAAATGATGACAGATGAAATTAATAAAATACTTCAAGTTGAATCTAATTTAAAAGAACGTATAATTGGTCAGGATCATGCAATTACCTCTATTGCAAACATGGTTAAGACTTCTTATGCTGGAATTGAAGATCCTGATAAACCAACAGGTGTCTTTCTTTTTGTAGGTCCAAGCGGTGTAGGTAAAACTGAAACTGCTTTAGCTTTATCAAATTTATTATTTGGTGATGAAAAAAATCTGATTAGTATAAATATGTCAGAATATCAAGAATCTCATTCTGTATCTGGACTTAAGGGCTCACCGCCAGGCTATGTTGGATATGGTGAAGGAGGGATTTTAACTGAATCTGTTAGAAAAAAACCTTATAGTGTAGTTCTTCTTGATGAAATAGAAAAAGCTCATAAAGATGTAACAGATCTTTTTTATCAAGTCTTTGATAAAGGTATACTTGAAGATGGTGAAGGACGTAAAATTGATTTCAAAAATACTATTATTATTTTAACATCAAATGTTGCTTCTGATATTATTCAAAAACTATGTGCTGATCCAGAAACATTGCCAGAACCTGATGATTTAGCAAGTATTATTAGACCTGAACTTTTAAAAACATTTAAACCAGCATTTTTAAGCCGCTTAAAGATTATTCCTTATTATCCTCTTGATGATAAAAAAATGAAACAAATTGCAAAAATTAAATTAAACAAAATAGTAAAACGTTTGTTTGTAAATAAAAAAATATCATTTATATATTCTGAAGAACTTATTGAATTCATTACAAATAGATGTGTTGAAATTGATAATGGCGCAAGAAATGTCGATCTTATCCTAACAAATACATTAATGCCTGAAATGTCAATTAAACTGCTGACAAGTATGGCAACAGGAAAAAAGATTAACACTATCAATGTTTCTATAAAAAATAATAAATTTGAATTTACACTACAATAAAAATATACTTGGATTACAGCAATGAAAAAAAAATATTACAAATATTTTATAATATTGTTATTATTAGTTATATCTAATAGTTGTAACCATAAACTCTTAGATATTAAAAATATTAAAGAATCTAATTGTATTATAAAAACATCGGTGATGGGAAACCATTGGCAATGCATAAGATACGATCAAATAAGTGGAGCAGCCTGGATTCTTTCACAAAATAATTGGAAAAAAATTAAAGATTTAAAACCTTTACCCAAATCTTTTTATTCTATAAACATTGTAGTAGCTGCAAATTTTGAATGGCAAGCAATACGTTATGATGTTTATTCAGGAAAGGGGTGGATGGTTCGCAATTATACATGGATAGAAATTGAAGAAGATGATAAATAAATAGATTAATCTTTTCGAGGAATATTTATATTTATACAAGGGAAAATAATTAATGGCTATTGATGATAAAAAAATGTTACAGACTGAAATGATAAATAATTCTTCTGTTATACATGTTTTATCTGCAGACGCATTAATAGCTGAATGGAATGAAAGAGTTAATAATATATGTCCTATCAATCTTCCTTCTAACTTTTCAAATTCAAATAACTTTTTTAATATTACAAATCCTTATAACCCTGTATCATCTGCTCAATTAAATAATCCATATTTATCATATTCTAATGATCCTGTATCTTCTTTTCAGTTCAACACTCCTTATTCTTCATCTCCTAATAAACCTGTAACTTATATTCAATTGGATAATTATTATTCTTCATCTACTAATAAATCTGAATCTTCTGCTCAAACAAATAATCCTTATTCTTCAATTGATTATAATAAAATATTAAATTTTAGCAAAGATAATGTTGCATCAAATATTCCTACTATTTTGGATTTTGTTACATTGGGGAAACTGTTAAAAGATTTAGGCTTACGAAATGGAAATGCTATCTTAAAAAATGTTAATGGTCGTCAATATGTAATTTTAAAAGGATATGCAAATTCTCGTTCAATTTTAACAGGAACAAGATACCTTGCTTCAAACCCAAAGATTGTTCAGATGGCAGTTGGAACTATAGGATTAAAAAAAGCAATAAGAAGCGGAGGTATGCTCACAATAGCACTATATGTTCCTATAGAAATTTTAAAATTTGTATTGGATGATACTGCAACATTTTCAAGTTTAGCAGGTACTATTGCAACAGACATAATTAAAGTTGGAATTGGAACAGTTTTAGCTGAACTTAGTGCCCTTGCTGCTGGTTCTGTAACAACTGTTGCTGCTGCACCAATTGTCGTTGCGATTGGTGTCGGGGTTTTATCAGGTGTTGTACTTAATGCTATTGATGACCACTTTGGCTTAACTGACAAACTTATTGCTGCTTTAGATGAGATTGGTGATGAAATTTCTAAAAAAGTGGAATCTCTTGAAAGAAAAGCAGGACGTGCTATTCATCAATTTGAAAGAGAAATTATTTACAGGGCATATAGATTTGATATTGATGGCTACTAAGGAATTGATAAAAGATATGAATAAAACAAAAGCTCATATTATTTTATGTATATTTGACATTTTAACTATAATTGCATTAATTTGGTTATATAACACTAATGTTGAACTCTATCACACAATTAATAATAATGAACCGATGATTGAATTTAATAATCAAATGTATAAATTAATAATTTGTATTATTATACCTATATGTCATATTTTTTCTATTATAGAACATTTTATACCTGAAAGAATAAATTATTCTTTGTTTTCTAAATTAATAATAGGACTTTTTTGCAGCCTGATTATTTTTTCAATATTCATTCCATATTATTTAAATAAAAAACTTGTTGTAAAAGGTTATTTTTATTGTGAAAAAAAAAGTAAATCTTCATTTTTTTCAAAACACGTTGTTTTTATAAATGATGAAAGTTTTTGTAATTAAAACAATAAATATAAATATTAAAAAAGGTTAATAAATGGCTTTTATTCAAGAAAATAGACCAATATCAATTAATACTCCACTAGGAGAAAATGAATTACTTCTTTCGACATTTAAAGGAACTGAAGAAATATCAAACTTGTTTGTATTTGAATTAAGTATGCTGTCTGAAAATCATAATATCAATTTTGAAAATATTATAGGTAAAAGTGTTACAGTTTCTATTGTTCTCGCTGATGGGAGTAGACGTTATTATAATGGTATTATAAATACATTTACTCAGGGAAGAGGGGGCGGTGATAAAGGTGAAGATACAATCTTTTCATATTATTCTGCTATCATGGTTCCATGGTTATGGCTATTAACAAGAACTTACGACTCAAGAATTTTTCAACAACTCTCTACGCCAGAAATTATTGAACAAATTTTTTCTGAGAATGGTTTTAATGATTACAAAATACAACTTCACGATCAATATGAAAAAAGGGAATATTGTGTTCAGTATAGAGAAACTGATTTTAATTTTATTTCACGTTTACTTGAAGATGAGGGTATTTATTATTATTTTGAACATACAGATTCTAAACATACACTAATCATAGCTGATGCCCCCGAAGAAAATAAACCATGTCCCAATCAGGATTCTGCTATATATAGGGTAAAGGCAAATAATTGGATAGAAGAAGATGTTGTAACAAGTTTAGAAAAAAAAGAAGAAATTCAGCCTGGTAAATACACTCTAAATGATTATAATTTTGAAATTCCTGATACAGACTTAAAAGTTGAAACTCCTTCCATTCGTCAATTAGGTCCTACAGAACGAGAAATTTATGATTATCCAGGTGTATATGATAAAAGAGATATAGGTGAAAAGTATTCTAATATTAGAATGCAAGAACAAGAAGCTTTTATTACAACGATAATAGGCTCAAGCCAATGTAGATCTTTTACTTCAGGTTATCGTTTTGCTTTGAAAGATTTTTATCGAGAAGACATGAACAATAAATCATTTGTTCTAACTTCAATTACTCATAGAGTTCATCAGAATTATTTACCAGATAAAAAAGGAACATTTAAATTAGGTGAACCTGTTTACACAAACTACTTTACTGCAATTCCTTCTGAGACTCCTTACCGGCCAAAACGAAAAACTCCTAAACCATTTATAAAAGGTAGTCAAACAGCAATAGTTGTAGGTCCGCCAGGAGAAGAAATATATACAGATAAGTATGGCAGAGTAAAAGTACAATTTCATTGGGATAGAGAGGGGACAAAAGATGAAAATAGCTCATGCTGGATTAGAGTAAGTAATATATGGGCTGGGGCTGGATTTGGTGGAATAAATATACCAAGGGTGAATCAAGAAGTAATTGTTGATTTTTTAGAGGGCAATCCTGATAAACCAATTATAACAGGACGTGTTTATCATGGAACTAATCTTCCACCATATGACTTGCCAGGCGAAAAAACTAAAAGCACAATTAAATCAAATTCTTATCCAGAGGGAGGGGGATATAACGAAATTCGCTTTGAAGACAAAAAGGGTGAAGAAGAATATTATACTCATGCTGAAAAAAATCAAAATGAAATTGTTAAAAATTGTTTATCAACAAGCGTTGGTTTTGATCAAACTGTAAGTGTTGGAAATAATCGATCTATATCAGTTGAAAAAGATGAGTATGTTAATATAAAAGAAAATCGTAAGAAAAAGGTTGAACAAAATGAAGATAATTTAATTGTGTGTGATAGAATGGAAACTGTCGAAGGAAGCAGACATATAATGGTTAAATCTGATCAGTTTACAAAGATTGATGGTGATAACAGCTATCATGTAGGAGGAAGTTATAAGGAAAAAACAGATGGTGTTTATTCAATTCAAGCTAGTAATAATTATCAAAAGGCAGATTTAAATCATGCAGTAGAAGCAGGGCAAGAAATACATTTTAAAGCTGGTATGAAAATTATTATTGAGGCTGGGATGGAAATAACAATTAAAGCTGGTGCAAATTTTATAAAACTCGATCCAACTGGGATATCAATTGTTGGGGTTCCTATGGCAAAAATCAATTCAGGAGGTATGGCAGGACAGGGAAGCGGCTGTAGTCCAGAAAGCCCTTCACCTCCTACTGAAGCCAGTATATAAGGATATTTGGCAATATGGAAGGAAATAAAAACGCTGTTGAAAAACAATTAGATTATCTTACTGATTTATGGAATGAGTTTACTGATGATCCAGATGCAATAATTCTACAATGGTTAATTGATAATGAATCTTATCCAATAATTGATGTCTTTATTGAAACTATAAATGAAGAGATTAATGAAATCAATGATCTTTTTATGCGTTTCAATGAGCCTTATAATGATTTTAATACATATGGTTTTACTCTGATTGATTCATTAATAAATCAATATGAAACTATTCGTGATGACATAAAAAATGAAGGAATCCCTTTTGATTGGAATTGTCCTAAATATGATAAGAATGAATCGGATAAATTAGCTTTTATTAAGTGCTTTAATTCATTTTGTGAGTATTATTCAGATTTAATACAATTTTTAGTTATTGTCTTAACCCCTGAAAAAATATCAGATAATAAACAATTTGAAAATTGGATATTAGAAATAGCTGACACAATTCAATCACAGCAAATCTGTTTTATGTTAATTGATAATATTGATAATCAAATGTTTCAAAGCTTAAGTGATGAAGATCAGGAGCTAATTTTTAAAATAGAGCCTGAACTAAATATGCAGTCAATACTTTATGAGCTTTCAAGTGAAGGCGGAGGTGTAACTTCTGGTGATAAATTTAGAAATATTTTTCTTACTTTATCAAATGAAATATCTAATGGTAATCAAGTTAAAGCAGATCAGATAGCTTCAGTAGCTCTTAATATTGCAAAAAAAGAAAATTGGCCACAAATGCAAATTGCTGTTTTTATGGCTTTAGGAGCTTCATATCTTTCAACTCAAAATGTCTCTGAATCATTAAAAAATTATCGTAATGCAGTACAAGTTTCTCAAAAAGCTATAGAATCAAATGATCCTGCTGGTAAAAAAATTCTAATTCATTCTCGTCTTGCTGAAGCATCAGCTTTATTTAGCGATACTAAATATTTAGAGGCTGCAATAATTTATGAAGATATTGCACCTATTGCTGAAGAAGAACAAGACTATCTTATTGCTATGGAAAGTTGGAGAATGGCATCATATTGTTATGAAATAAATAATAATATTGAAAATTCATGGTATTGTGGAAATATGGCATTAAAAAATGGTGAATTAATTGATAATGATACAGTTATAAATTCAACAATTTCATTTGTAGGTCAATCACTTCTTCGATTGTGTAATAATGAAGCTTATAAAAAAAATATTTCTGAAATACAAGAAAGAATGTCAAAAATTCTTGGAGAGTCTTGGGATAAAAATAATACACAGGAGAAGCATCTATCATGATGCCAGCAGCTAAACATTTTGATCCTGTATTGGGGATTGATATACATATAATATTAACTCCTGCAGGTGTTCCTGTACCAATTCCTCATCCATTTATTGGAATTGTTATGGATTTATTTGATTATGTACCTATTATTGGTTCATCAGTCACGATAAATGGTCGCCATAGAGCGATTGCTGGAAGTAATGTTAAAGCAATACCTCCACATTTTCCAATAGGTGGTTCTTTTGTAAAATTAATAGCTAATGCTGCTGAATTGTTTATGGGAAGTGCTACTGTACAGGTAGATGGTGATGCAATGAGTCATATGCTACATCCTGCAATAAGCTGCCATTGTATTGGTATGATTCCTCCAATTAGATTAAATCCTAAAAAAAAAAGTAAACTCAGATCATTTGTTCTTCCTACTAGTGTGGTTTTACCTATTCCAAGTGGTCCTCCTGTTCTAATCGGAGGTCCCCCAACAATTTCTATTATGGCAATGGGTATGAAAGCATTTGGATCTATTTTAGGCAAAGCTTTAAAAAAGATAAAAAAAATTGCTAAGAAAGCATCTAAGTTAAAAAAAATAAAAAAAGTTAAAAAAATTAAAAAAGTTAAAATAAAGAAAAAAATTACCCCAAAAAAGGTTGCTAAGAAAAAAAATGTCAAAAAGTTGAAAAAAGCATCACCATCACACAATAAAGGGTGTGGGAGAAAAGGTGAACCAATTGATGTAGTAACAGGAGCTAATGTTGATGAGTTTATTGATTATAGTCTAAATGGACCAATCCAATTTGAATGGAAAAGATACTATAATAGCATTATTATAAATCACAATGGTCATATGGGAAATAATTTTAGGCATGAATATGAAAGACAATTACGAAAAACATTTAATGGTTATGAATACATAAATCAAGAGGGTGAAATTGTTGAATTTTCAAATTTTGAAACTGATAATTATGAAACATTCAACGATGGGTTGCTATTAAAAAATATTGGTGGTGAAGTCTATGAAATATATGAATTTGATAAACCTGTTATGGTATTTGATCTTAATGATAAATATGCACCTGAATACATAAAATTTCTTATATCTGGCCAAGACAGAATAGAATTTATTTATGATGATAAACATAAACTAGTTTCAATAATTGATTCTTTAAATAATAAAATTTCTATCCAATACCATTCCTTTAATTTAATCAAAAAAATAACTATTTATAAAAACATTGATACTTTTTATTGTATTTCTTCTTATGAATATGATTCACATGGAAATCTTGTTCACTGGGAAGATGCACATGAGCAAAAAGCTGAATATTATTACGACTCAAATAATAAAATGAAACAAAAGAAAGATCGTAATAATTACTCTTATCATTATATTTATAAAAATAATAAATGTATTCACACTTATGGTGATGATGGACTTTATGATGTTCAATTTGAATATAATGAAGAAGCACAATTTACAGTTGTTAAATATTCAGATGAAAGCAAATGGTTATTCTTTTATAATGAAGATGGTGTTATAACTGAAATTATAGATCCTTATGGTGGTATTACTTTATTTCAAATAAATGAAGATGGACTTGTCAAAAATGAAATTGACCAAAATGGAAATAAAACAGAATATATGTATGATGGTTGGAATGGCCATACGCATAAAATTGATCCACTTGGATATTATTCATTACCTGTACATATTGAACCTGATCCCCCTGACCCTTTATCTTATGTATTACCTGAAAAGCCTTTAGAATTAGAGTTTGGTGGTCTTGTTCAATTATTAAATTTATTTAATATCAGTGGTTTACAAAATAATAAATTTATAGATTTTACAAATGCTGAAAAGGAAGAAATAATAAATTTTGTAAAAAGTGCACAATTTTCTGAAAATGATAAAATTGAGATTAAAAATGATTTGTTTGAAAGAACAACTAATGAAATATTTTCTGATGGAACGAATAGAAGTTGGAACTATGATCCAAATGGAAATATTAAAAAATTTATAGATCGTGATGGTTGTAAAACTGAAAATATTTTTTCCTCATGGAATTTAAAGAAAAAAGAAATTAAATATTATGGAAATAGCTCAGATGATGAATGCTCTAAAATAACATATGAATATTCTGCAAGAGAAGAAATAACAAAAATAATTGACCCAAATGGGAACGAAAGCAGATATGTATATGATCAAAAAGATCGTCTTATAGAAATATATCGTCATAATATACTTAAGGAGAAATACATATATGATATAGCTGATAATTTAATTGAAAAATTTGATGGTCAGGGCAAAAATCTTTTATCCTTAAGTGTAGGATATGCCAATCTTCATTCATCAAGGCATCTCTCTTCAGGTGAAAATCATTTTTTTGAATATGATGCTAAAGGTAATTTAACAACAGCGAAAATAGAAAATTATGAAAGTACTTTTAAATATTCACCAGATGGAAAATTAATAGAAGATTTACGAAATGGACAAGGTACAGTTCATGAATTTGATGGAGATAATATTGTAAAAACAACATTGTTTAATTCTTTTATTATAAAATACGAATATGATGAAGATAGATTAATTATTAAAGACCCAACTGGTAATTCACAACAATTTATCCTAAGTGAAAATGGAATTATCTCAAAACTATTGTCAAATAACTCTAAAGAAATTTGTCACTATAATGACAATGGAATATGTCTTGGAAAGATAGCTATAAATAATCATGATGATATGTTTATTCATAGCAGAAAGTACAAATATTCAGCAGAGTCGGATTTAGTAGAAGTTCAAGATAATGTTAATGGAAATGTAATTTATCATTATGATAAAGCTCATCAATTAGTTAAATTTCAAGATAATAAAAATAATGAATATGAATATTTATATGATGCAGGTGGAAATATACTAAAAAAACCTGGATTAAATAATTTATTAATGGATACAGGAAATCGTATTTATAATGCAAATGGATGCCAATATGAATATAATGATAGGAATCATATTGCTAGTATCTTAGGAAATGGAATAAGAAAAGACTTTATATATAACTCAATTGACATGTTGGTTGAATGCAGAATTGGAAGCGATATTTGGCAGGCCTGTTATGATCCCATTGGTCGAAGGATATTAAAAAAATGGAAAAGTAAGACTGTAGAATTTTTTTGGGATGATTTTCGTTTATCGGCTGAAATATTTAATGACCAGAAAATAAGAATTTATATTTATATTAATGAAGTAGCGTTAATACCATTTATGTTTGTTGAATATGACAGTTTTAATTCGCCACCAGATTCTGGTGAGAGCTATTTTTTGTTTACAAATCAAATCGGAGTACCTATTTGGGTTGAGAATAGCAAGGGGCAATATGTTTGGATTGCTCAAATAGAGCCTTATGGAGATACAAAAGTTACTCCAGGAAGTAAAATTAATGTACCTTTTAGACTTCCAGGTCAATATTACGATGAAGAAATTGGTTTATCTTACAATCGATATAGATATTATAGCCCTGAACTTGGCAGATATATACAAAGTGATCCTATTGGAATAGCTGGAGGAATAAATCTATATTCTTATGCAAATAATAATCCTTTAAAAAATTTTGATATTGATGGCTTGCATCCTAAGCAACAAAGTGGTAAAAAGAGAAAAGGTAAAAGAAAAACTAGTGTTGGAAATACTGAAAGTACAAAAAAGAAACATAAAACAGTTAAAAAAACTAAAAAAATTGCCTCAAAGAGTAAATCACTTCCAAAATGGTTAAAGAAGCGATTTCAAAAGGGAGAAGAATTTAATAAAATTCATAGAAAAAGTTACCCATATAATGAAGTAGAGGTAACTGTTGATAAAAAAATATTTCGAGTTGACTCTTATAATCCAGGTAAAGAGATTGTATCCCGTCGATTAACCCAATTAGCCGATATTAAAGAAAAATCAGCGATTAGCTATTTTAATGAATTTACAAGAAAATATTCTGCTGGAACTGAGATTACGCATAGTCCATTTAATCCTAAGGTTTTAAGAGGTGGCCGTTTAAGTGGTGATTTAATTTTTGAAGTCCCAGTACAAAAGAAAAATATTTCTCCATCTGTTCTCGATGCAGCAACGGATAGAGGCATAATTATTAGAGATATTGAAGGGAAAATATATAATTAATGGATATAACATATTGCGAAAAATGGTGGTTCTCAAAGAAGAAGCCATTGAAAAAAATGAATTCTGAAAATGCAAAAAGACGCCATGAGTCTCGTAAACCATATGTAGCAGTGCTTGGATATAGTAACAAACCTTTGTTTATAATTGATGTGTCTGATGAATGGGTGTCTATTATTTTTATGGACGAGTATCTAAGACAATATTTGAGATATGATTTTAGGGAAACTCAATCTGGTAAACTCTTTTTAAAAACTGCAACATATTGGCTATATGAAGATGATAGCGATGCCGAAATTTTTTCAAAAATTTTTTCGTTTAATGAAAGCGGTCATATTATAGTTGAAGAAAGAAATTTGAAATCTAATGAAGTTAAAGCATTTGAAGATACACTTAATGTTGACAATAATTGGGAAGATTATCCATTTTTTGGAAATTATGAATCGCTTTGCAAGAAAGAAAGATAAACAAGAAATATGTTTACCCTATAAATAACTATGCACCAAAAAACATACAAAAGGTATTCTCCATACCTTTTATCTTGTTGCCTTTTTTATGGGAAAGGATATATGATTCAGTTTATATTTACAAACATTTTTAATATGTTTCATCACAGTTGTTTTCATATGCTTCCAAATCAACATAAATCGACGAATTTGAAATGAAAAAAGGTGTTTAAAACAAGTATAATTCTTTTTTCTCAATAAAAAAAAGTTGGTTGTATGTAAAAAAAAATAAAAAGATAATTTATGCAGTTAAACATATGTTGTTATAAAGAAGAATAGTGATATTCTAAAAAGCACCTTTCGTTAATAAACATATTTTCGAACTAATTATTTTCTTGATCTTTTTTAATTTGAAAAATAATTGTGATTATGAAATCAAAAAAAATTAATGATAAAAAAAATCGAATTTATAGTCAAACCAAAACTTCATCTTTAATAGTTTATGGTATTTCAGATCGCGGCAGAGTCAGGCCAACAAATGAAGATTCAATATATATTGATTCAGATGGCCGATTTATTCTTTTAGCTGATGGAATTGGTGGACATGTTAGAGGTGCTGAAGCAAGCGAGACTGTAATTAAAATTTTTTGTGATCATTTTGAGCCAGATATTTTGTCAGAATTATTAAAAAATGATGATATCACAGATACAACAGGTAATGTTCCTGAAGAAATTTCACGATATAAATCTTTGATTTTTTCAGCAACCAAAAAATCAAACTCTTTTTTAAATCAAAAAAATAAAGAACTTAACAATCAAAGAGGTATGGGTACTACAATCGTAGGCTTAATTTTTATAAACAGCATAAAACATCTTGTGTGGTTTCATATTGGAGATAGCAGGCTATATAGATGGAGAAATAATGAATTAAGTTGTCTAACTGAAGATCATTCCGCATATTTTGAGTGGAAAAAAGCTGGTAAAATAGGAAGACCGCCTAAATCAAATATTATTACTCGAGCAATAGGTCCAGTTTCACATGTAATGCCAGATATAAAGTGGGAGTCATGGAAACAAAATGATTCATATATTCTTTGTAGTGATGGATTAACCAATATGGTTACTGATGAGCAAATTGAAGATACATTATTAGATGAGAGCAATCCAGAATTTATTTCAAAAAAATTACTAAATACAGCTAATAATAAAGGAGGTAAAGATAATATAAGCGTTATTAGTATTTGTCTTAATTGACTTGATAAACTTTTTTTATTGTATGAAATGAAAAATAAGTTGAAAAGTAAAATTTATGTGTTAAAAATGTTGAATGGGAAAATATCACCTAAATTGAGCGATTTTGATTTTTTTTGAAAATTGGTGAACATATGCACAAAATTTTGCCATTTTTTATTTACCAAAATTTTTTTTTTACATTTTTTTTCGAAAAATATGATTTGGAATTAATTTTCTAAAAAATTTTTTTCAAAATTATTTTTTTTACTAAAAAAAGGTATATTGTAAATACACCTGTCCTGTTGGTTTCTCATCAATCGGATTCAA
>Ga0272440_1001464_pt1 | contig 19202 bp, 7 predicted proteins | sample SSMMMBAug17_FD_192440 | JGI IMG/M metagenome (GOLD analysis project Ga0272440, IMG submission 192440) | Marine sediment archaeal communities from Little Sippewissett salt marsh, Falmouth, MA, United States - SSM-MMB-Aug17 | ecosystem: Environmental > Aquatic > Marine > Wetlands > Sediment ...
ATTTTTCTTCATGGATTTCCATCACCAGTAAAATGGCATTATGGTGTATGGAAACATGTTTTATGCTTACCAACTGTTGGAAAGCAATCTGACCAGGAATATTGGGATGCATTTGATGGCAAAAAAGTTCATCACTCACAATTGAATGTATTCAAAAATTGCAGAGAGAATAAAAATCGAACATCCTGTGATGAGGATTATTGTCGAAAAAATGAATTGTTTTCCTGTATACATCCAAACATACGAGAGTATTGTCATCGTTATTTGAATCGGGCAATTTCTTTCTTTGAATCAGATTCATCCAAAGAGATTCAAGTTTGGACCAATGATACATTTACAAATCTTCATCCCCGAAAAATAAAAGTGTGTATTACGAATAAAAACAAAAAAGACAAAAGGGTAGAAAAGCTGATATTGAAAGGTTATAGCTATGATTGGGAAAAAGTTGACCATCCAACAATGCACCTTTTTATATTAACGTTATATGCAGGACGACTCCATCCGAACAGTAAGAAAAATTCGGGGTTTGAAAATGGGGAGTTAATTAATTTTGGACAACTTAACATTATTAGGTGATAACCATGAATGAAATACTCTACAATACGCCCACGCATGCAATGCTGCATTGGGCCAGTGTGTCCTTTCAAGAAAATACATTTCAGGAATATCTGGACAGTCTGGAATCGGACATCTGGGATTTGGATGAATCCCCTGAACCTTACATTATGGAAGATATCACGCAAATCATCCAGCTAGCCAGGAAGGCACAGGAATTCCTTTGGCAAGATACACTCATTGGAATTTCACCAGATGACAGTGAATGGCCTGAAATTTTCCATGCATATGAACGACTGGATCATCTGGTATATATGGCCTCGGCCATGGATCAACTCATTCGCAAAAAATTGCCTTCCTTTGCTGATCAATGTCTATCTCAACTTGATGATACCTTAGAAGAAATCAGCGACTGTTTTTATGAAAGATCTCCTATTCGATGGGTTCCTTTTAATGAGATGAGACAATCTAAACTACAGTCAATTGATCCGCTAAAACGTTATCAATTTCCCTGGTACGAACTGATGGCTGATGAACCCTCAGATTTAATTTCTATGCTGGCCACACATTTTCATCAACTGAACGATAAATCACGCTTACCAGAATCCTTGACAGCAAATCTTTCGTTCTATTTACATGAAGTTCACAAAGATAAAACCCTCAGTTTCTATCTTGCGAGGGAAAATGCAATCAATCAGGCACTGACAGAAACATTTGAAAAGCATTGGGCCTTACGATTGTGGCATGCTTCAAAATATGCCGGCTATTCACGCATTATTCCTGAAGAAATTGAAAAAGAAGGAATGCAAAAGATCAGACAGAAAATATTCAAAAGACAATCCTCAAATCCTCAAAATAAGCTCATTTTAGACATTGCGGATAGTTGCTTTGGTCCAGGTTATACGAGTTCTGTTCGCGCACAAAAATTGTTCTCTTGTGAATCACAGGTAAGTCAGTTGTGTCTGGATCCAGACACAGATTCATCTGTATGTTCTCACGCTGTAGCAGTTGCGCTTAAAAATCTGGAAACTGGACAGGTTTCGGCTGAAGAGGTCGCTGAGTCCCTTTTGGATTTCTGGTATAAGCAAATGGAACAGGTGGCTGTGCCTAATCTTCTTAAATTAATTCAAACCAATATTGAAAATATAAGAAGACACAGATCCGCTGAAGTACTGAAAACAGCCCCTGCAATTGCCTCAATGGTATTGGCCACCGCAATCGTCCGAACCTATAACAAAAATGTTGCATGGCAGCGCAAAATTGGTCGTGCGAGTAAATCAGATGAATCGGTCAGGGAACTAATTGATATTGAAGGCCTTATTTTTGCTGAGGCAGAAAAAGAAGCAGATATGCTAAAATTAAAAGACGATGAAAATCTGAAAGAATTACATGCCAACATACAAAATAGTCTTGGAATGCCTCGCAATATCAGACCAAAATACTACTATCAGGCAATTTACTTTCAGAATAACAAGTGGAACAGCTTAGAGAAGGAAAAAAGAATAAAAACAACTCCTATTCAAATTGATGATTTAAATGATATTACCGGATTTATCCTGCTGATTGATCAGAAAAGTCGTTCGCTTAATGACAGCACAACTGTCATACAGGATATGCTGAATCAACCATCTGATGATAAACAGATTGAATTAAAACCAACAACTGTTATACTTTTCGTAAATGTTGTTAATACTGAATAATAATATAAGTTTTTAATATTATTTTGTATCTTTTTCAATAACCATTGTCAAATATGTAGATACGACATAGCCGTATCAAATATTTAAACTCGAAAAATTGGATTGAATTTATGGCTGAAATAAAACATGCTTGCTTTTCCGCAAGAGGGAAAAATCCAGATTGTCAACAATGCAGTATCAACCAACATGGTTACTGTGATATTTTTTTAGATTATATAAGCAAAAAAATTGGGGGAATTAAAAGTGAATTCCCGCTTATGGATCAAGATGACATCATTTCATTATACGTAATTCAGGTTCAGAAACAAATGCATCAATTCAGAGGGAATCGTGCGAATGAGTTTCGTGGATGGATCAAAACAATCTTGAAAGGCACAAAAAAAGATTATTTTCGAAAGCAAGAAAACATGCTGCCACTTATTTCAAATATTGAATCAGACATTTCAGAGCAGATAGCAACAATCATATCAGAAATCATAGAGCCTATTATTGAAGTTTTTTACGAAATGATTGCAAAACAAAAAGATCCAGGCGGATGTTGTCAACTATTTTTGAACTACTATGAGTGGTGCAAAGAAGGCATCAATCAAATAGAAATGGCAGGGCGTTATAACCTGAAAACAAATACATACAATCAACGATTGAGCCGATGCCGAAAAAAGATAGCGGATTTGCTTGAAAAAAAAGGGATCAGCCAATTGATATTCAAGAACGTTACCGCTGATATTAATGGTCTTGCATAGCCCGAAAACAATACCACCAGAAAGGCGAATTTTTTTGTGTGAGATTCACCTGCCCCAAAAGATGTAAGCCTTCCTCTTTAAGGGCATCAGCTAAATCCGAATTGTTGTCAAGGTATTCAACCAGCGCCAATTCGAATTTACCACGTGCCACTGTTCGTAAACAATGAAATTGACATTTTGGATGTTTCATGTACGTGCGGGCATTTTCTAAATCGCCGCGAATGCGGTATATTACGCCTCGCCAGCCGTAGAGCGTTGATTCAAGTTGCGCAATTTTGTCGGTTCCATGAATACAGTCAAGACCTTTTTGTAAAAAGTTTTCTGCCAGTACAAGCTGTTCTTCAATTTGACCATCAGTATCAATTGCAGCATCCAGTTCTCTATTGGCCAGATCAATGACAATCCCCCCCATATAGCGATAGGCCTCAGACAGGATTCTAACATTTTCATTGGTTTGCGGTAAATTTTCCAGTTGTTCGATGCATCTTTTATAGTAATGCCTTGCAGCTTTGAACTGTCCCAACTCTCTTCGCAAATGGCCATGACACAGATTAATTCTTGCGCTTAACCAGTTATCATTAAGATCAGCATTTTCTTCTTCAGCAATTCCAATGTATTTTATAGATTGTTCGGGGATACCGCGAAAACAATTTATTTTGACCAACTGATGAATTGTTTCGCCCAAAAGAACAATTTTTAATCCATTCTCCAGACTGTAATGATTCTGGCTGACTGATAAGACTTTTTGCGCAATTCTTTGGGCATTGTCCCAATGACCGATTTCAGTTAAAAAATAGCCAATTCCATGACGTTTTCCCAGGGTTGAAAGTGCTTCAATTTCATATTTTGAATGACTGCCTATTTGTGATATCAAAAATTCTGTAACATTAATAATATCATCGGACAGGGATGAATCATCAGCAAGTTTTTCAAATGATGTTTTTTGAATTGCTTCCATGACATCTGGCAGATAGAATTGCCAAAAATTTTCAACAATTTTTTGCGAAATAGACGTGTTGTCTTTTAATAAACGATTGGCATACTGCTGAGATAATGGATGTGCATTGATTCGATAATTATTATTGGCATCAACTCCGAATAAATTTATGGCATGTAATCGTGAAATTATTTCATCAAGCTGTTCTCCATGAATATCTACCATATCTCCCAGCTTATTTTTGTTGACTGAACAACGAAATAAGGCTTTGGCCAAAAACGTTTCCTTTGCAGCATTATCAGAAATAAATGTATGATCAATAACAGCCTTAAAAACATCTTCAGAGCGGCTATCTTTAGATAAATTATCAATAAACAGCGTCAGATCATCATTGTTTTTTACCAGACCCAGAACAGAAAGAATAACTTTAGGATTTTTTTCTGCAACGCTGGCCAGTTTGGTCATGTTTTCATCAGATATCGTCATATTGTTTTTGTTCGTTATGGATTGGATCAACTGATACACATCTTTTTCCTTGAGTCCTTCAATAAACTGAATGTGATGGGGTAAATGTTCATGAAGAAACCCCTTGGACTGGATGATTTCAAGATAACTGAAGGCGGTTAAGTTTTGCCTCGTGCTAATGATTAACTTGCTTTCTCCAGAGGTTGACATGAAAAAATTTAATATCATGGCCTGTTGTTCCGGTTGAATGGATTCAAAATTATCCAATAGAATAAGAATTCTTTTGGTGGTTAAAATATCCATTACCTTTTCTTTCAGGTATTTCGGATTGACTCCCTCTGGTTTTGGTGCAATATGCGTAGTTTTGCCAATAATTTCCATCAATCGGGTCAATGTCAAAGGGGTGGTATCAACATCTGATACCCACACAACCCCCACAAATGGGTATCTTGGTAAGCTGACCGGACTATGAATAAACAGATGTCCCAATTTTGTTTGCAAGGTTGTTTTTCCATTTCCGCCAAAGCCATATAGAACAGCTATTTTTGTTGTATTGTCATCAACCCATTGGCACATGCTTTTTATCTCTTTTTCGCGTCCGAGAAATTTTGAAGTATGAAGATTCAAGGCAGGCACATTTGTTGTGACTATCTTTTGATAAAAATCATATTCGTTGCCATTTGCCAGTAAATAGATATCAATAAGCTTGCCCGGTTTTTTATATTCACATTCATCCAGGAAAAGCCTGATTCTATTCATATCAACAATTGTCGAACTTGTTTTCATTTTTTCCATCATCCATTTGGCATATCCCGCAACCGCATCATGATTGATAGGTCTGTGAGCATTGATTTGATGACGAATTGTTGATTCTGATCGATACAGATCCAAACGTTCAAAAAAATGAATGATTTCGTCTATGACGATCTCACGTTTAATCTTCACTTTTTTTGCTGATTTGTTCCAGAAAATATATTTTGTGATGGTTTGTTTTAGTATTTCGGAAGCAACTTTGTTTACAGTATTTTTTTTCATTTTTTCCTCAAGATTATAATCAATATTTGTCAATAGACACTTTTTTGTCACGTATATGCGAAAAACTACAACTAATAAACAGATTACGCTTTTTAATGCATAGGAATTGTTATTGTATAAAAAAAGCCAATACGACACTATGCGTTTTATTAATATTTATAAAAATAATAGGAGATTGCCTATAGATTAATAAATCATATCTGGTGCCATAAAAAATGCCAGGAAAAGTAAAGCTATGAAAATGGACCTTTTACAAAGGAGTCATTATCATGTCAGAAGAACTTTGTAGAACCATACGTTCTTCATATACAAACTTCCTGGACCTTGGTGCCAGTTTAAATTTTAAAAGCCTGGCTTTTGCATCCAAAGGTGAAGCCCCAGGTGCGTTTTTTGATTATTCCTATAACAAAAATTTAGAATACTTTCTGTTTGATTCAAATTCACTTCAAAATAATCTTTCCACTAAAATTGCTAAAAATTTGATGATTAAAGATATTTCAGATTTCTACTTTAATGTTTTTTCAAAACTATTCTGGAAAGAATCCATTAATCTTTCTGATATAAAGAAAATGTTTTCAAAGGAATTATCTTTATCAAATTCAAAATGTGTGCTTGCCATTAACAATGGTGAAATTGCTGGATTTATTTCTGGTTATCCAACAATTCATAAAGAAATTTCGGCACTGTTTAATAATCAAAACGTATTTTTCATTTCACATCTGGGTGTATCCAAAGACTTTAGAAACAATAATATTGGCGAAATAATGACGACACATATTTATAATGAAATCGTAGAAGCAAAATATAATGGAATTGTTGCACGTATAGATAAAAATGTCAAACCTTCACAAAAAATTTGTCAAAAATTTGGCTTAATCAATACCAACACATCCAGTATAGATTTTCCCAATCGTTTTTTTTGGGTGAAAAAGTTATCTCCAAACATTGAAATGAAAATTAGGTCGAATCTATGTCCGAGAACAATGTAGGGCACCCTATATTTCAATAATATATTTTGTCCAAATCAATCTATTATTGATAAAGGTCAAAATGACCATTTTTAATATTTAAAAAAATTGATTACAATTGATTGTTCATTAATGGCATTAACGAATATCTTATTTATTTATTATGCTTTTTATGATAGTAAATTTGGGTAATAAAATTTTGATACAACTATCAATTTCTTCTCATACAACAACTTAAATTTAACATTTTTAAATTTTTAAATAAGCAAAAAGGGAGAAATATTTATGTCCCAGCCTATCTGTCAAACCATTCAGGGCATTCAACAAACACTGGATGGCAAAAACACGAATCTATCAAAATTAGTATCCAGAGTGATTGATTATGAAATCACCTGTCTGGAAGATCAAAATGCATTATGTCAACGCGGTATTTCTGTTCAGAAACAGGCTGTTGACTGGATTGCAAAAGCAATAGAGCCGAAAATCAAAAGAGATTCATTAACTGCTTATGCAGACAACTGTCTCAAAGAATATCAAATGATGAACACAATGTGGTCGCATCGTCAACGTAGAGAATTACTGGAAACAAACATTCGAATGCTTTTGCCAGAAATGAAAAACAACGATCTGTTTACGCAAATGACACTTGCCAGAACGTATCTTTTCCGAAGCCTTTTGTATCGTCCCAAAGGCCGAATCGAGCCAGCCAGAAAAACTGAGGCTCTCAAAAAGGCCATTCAACTCGCCGATAAGGTGTTGGAATTATTGGCTTCTGGAAATGAAAATGATCAGGTTTCTGAAACAGATGCTTGGCGATTATGGGCTCAGGCAAATATTGAATTATATCGAATCTCTGACACTTTGCCACATGACTTTATGGAAAAAATGGAATCTGTGACCCTGATGATAGACAGTGACGACATTGCTGATATTAATGATATTTTTATTTTACTGATCTATTCTGAACAGAGCAGAGCCAACGATGCTTTTGATGATTCTTTTATCAGTCATATTTTAAATGAAACAAGAGATTGGGAACGTCCATATGATATGCAACTGGCAAAAGCACGTGTACATATACTTTTGGAGGAATTTGATCAGGCAGCACCATTAATATCAAAATCTATTCAGAATGCGCCCAATGCATTTTCAGATCCTTTTTGGAATGATTTAATCAACACCTTGATTAAGATATGGAAATCGAATAGTTCTCAGTGGCAAACGTTGTCTATTCAGGCATATGAAGCATGCAAGGAAAAAGAGAAAGAAATGGTAAGCAATATTCCATTACGATGGTATTGGGCCAGACAAAAAGATTTGTATGATCTGGCTTTTATGGCATCAGAAACAGAAGAAAAAAAAGCCGAAATTGCGGATTCTGTCAAGTCTCGGCCTGTATTGCGGTATAATACGCTTCATGGAATGAAAGAGAAATATAGTGATATCATCGGAGATATTCTGGATCAGGAAGATGAAGCCCGGGATGGCCGATATTTAAAGCATCATCCTCTTACAAACCGGCAAAACACAATTAAATCTTCTGATCTGAAAAAACGAATCAAAAAATCGCAAATTTCACACGATCAACTACCAGAGCCCTGGATTGCTGTTCATTTCTATATAAATGAACGAGAAAAAATTGGCCATGCCTTAATTTATCAAGCACGCAACCAAAAATGGTTTGATTGTACGTTTGATTATCAACAGCTTGAATATCAATTTCTAGCATGGCAAGAACCATATTTAATTGGAGAAAGCAGTGATCAGTTAGAAAGTCTTGGTATTGAAAAATTTCCTGACTTTTGTAAGGAAATTGGCAAATGCATGCCTTTTTTATTCGATCCACAATACTTTCCAGAAGATTTTCCTGTTTTATTTATTCCCCATGGATTTCTGCATCGTCTTCCCTTTCATGCGGCAATCAAAGAAAAATCAATTTTTTTACATCATCATGTATGTCGATATCTTCCTGCATGGCATATGGCAAGCTCTCAAACAGATATAGAACCGAATGATACCAGTTACTTATTAAAGAACTATGAGTATGACTACAATGAATTAATCAAATTGGAGTGGACTGAGATTATCGAACAGGCAGGCCCAGCAGATATTCAATCAATCCTTATGAAATCTCCTTCTATTCTTGTTTTACTATGTCATGGAGAAGGTGATATTCTTAATCCATTCAAGTCGAAATTACGTTTTAACCCTGAAATCTCATTACTCGATATTCTTAAAACTGAGACTGACATTCAAAATGCATTGGTTTTGCTGGGTGCATGTGAATCAGACATGGCACCACCTGCGAACAAACAAAATCTATTAGATGAACACTTATCAATGGCCAGTGTATTTTTAACGAAAAGTGCAAAGGAAGTGGTTGCCAGTTTGTGGCGTATTGATGAGGCGAGAATAGAAGAAGTTTTTATCATTCTATCAAAATGTGATGATCCCGCTGAAAAACTGAGAGAGTATCAACAAGAAGAACTTGAAGAATGGGTTGACGCTGACATTGAGGAAGAAATCGATGCTCCCTTTTATGACCCCACAATATTTCGTGTAATTGGTTTTCCATTTTTAACATCAAATAAAATTAATAAAGGATAAATAATAATGAAAATAACCATCCAATTTTTTGAACCCTTTCGTATGTTACCCTGGATCCCTTCATCAAAACGAAACACTCGCAATGATCAATTTATGCGAGGTCAATCTTTTGCCAGATGGCATTGGGAAAGGGACAAAAAGACAGGGAGTCCCTATATTACAGGAACGTTGCTCCGATCTCATATGATTCGCGCAGCAGAAATCCTATTATATCTATCAAATGGAAATATTGACGATACGCCCTGTTGTCCAGGCGAATTTTCTACATTTGATAAACAAAAGAAATCCAACATGTTTAATCTCAGGCAGCGCTCCACTCTAAAATGGACAGATAGCAATCTTTGTACCCAGGATCATCCCTGCCCTTTATGTGAAATCATGGGACGATTTGACAAAAAAAATATGTCTGCCAAACAACTTGATGATTTCCATGTTCGCTTTAATAATCTTAATCCTGTCCAACCGCTTTTTTGTTCGGATCCAACAGATATTGCCATAGAGCGAACCCTTAACAGAGTGGATTACGCATCTGGAAAAGCGCATGACTTTTTTAAAATTTGGGAAGTTGATCATCTGGCAGTCAATACCTTTTCTGGAGAGGTTGTTATCCATCAAAATGTCAGCCAACCTGCCAGACAATTGCTGATAAACAGTTTAAAATTTATTGATACGATTTGCGGAAGTTTATGTGTTGTGAAAATTGATGAAACAGTTTCTGCTGTTGAACAACGCTTCAACAAAATGACTGAATCAACACAAACAAAAGTGAATGAGGCAATTGATGAAATTGTATCCATTTTTAAGAATCATTCGGAGTTGGAACATCTTAGACTTCTGGCTGATGGTATTCGTGAATTGGGTCGTAATCGACACTTAGTAGATAAACTTCCATTAAAACATGATGGTACTACCAAACATTATATTTGGGATTTAGAAAACAATAAAATTTCAGCAAAGAGTATCCGGTCCTTATTTGAAGAATACAAGCTTTCCATAGAAGATAAACAATGGCGGCATTTTTGTCATCATATTGGCGAAGGGCTTTATATTGCGGTAAAAAAAATGAATGCAGGCCTGTCATATTCTCAGCGAATTTTGGGTGAAGACGCATATCATGGCAAGTCTGACCGCAACATTGAACAAACAAATTTTGGCAGCATTCCCACAAATGAAATACTTGTTTGTGGAGAGCTGATCTCTGAAACCCCATTTTACTTTGGATTTGAAGACGACAGTTCATATCAAACCGATTTACAAGTATTACTGGATCGGCATCATCAATATCGCTTACCCCGATCCGCGATTCGCGGTGTATTTCGACGTGATCTTCGAACTGCCATTGGTACTGGATGTAATGTTGAACCGGGTGGACGACCATGTTTATGTCCGGTGTGCAGAATTATGAGAAACTGCCGATTTATGGATGCGCGCAGTTCATACCAGGAGCCTCCTGAAATTCGACAGCGTATTCGCTTGAATCCCTATACAGGTTCTGTGGCTGAAGGTGCATTGTTCGATATGGCTCTTGGACCTTCAGGACTTTCATTTCCTTTTATCTTTCGCTTTCGTACAGATAAAATGGAATTGGGAAAAGCGATCAATAAAATTCTTTTGGATTGGATGGATGGAAAAGCCTTTTTATCTGGTGCTGCATCTACAGGAAAAGGGAGATTTCGGCTCCAAAATTTAGGCATTCAAACATTTGACTTAAAAAATAATCTGGCGGACTACCTTTCTTCATATGGTTACAGAGGATTGGAAACACGTCAGGATCATAAACCATTGATAATAGAGAAGAAGGAATGTTTAAATCAATGGGAAAAGGTATCTGTTCAACTCAAACTGGATTCACCTTTTTTAAATGGTGATCCTGTCCGAACATTGATTGAGGGCAATGGCGCAGATATTGTTTCGTTCATGACATTGGACTCAGCAAAGACTGGCGAAAAAGTATATGCCTATAAATCTGAAAGTTTTCGCGGTCTGATTCGGACATCATTGGGACGAAAATTTACAGGCAAAGATCCAGTCACTGGTAAAAAAAGTGCTTTAATTGCCATGAATCATCAAGATTGCAATTGTCTGCTGTGCCGGATATTTGGCAATGAGCATGAAGCCGGAAATATAAGATTTGAAGATTTACGTTTAATTTCAGAACCTCATATCAAGTTATTTGACCATGTTGCCATTGATCGTTTTACTGGTGGAGCTGTCAATCAAAAGAAGTTTGATGATTGTTCTCTTTTCGGAACAGAAACTGAGCCACTGGTTTTTAAGGGGTGTTTCTGGATTCATGCAGACATCACAAATATTGATTTATCTCATCTGGCAAATGCCTTTGCAGATATTGCGTCTGGTCTTTATGCGTTGGGCGCAAAAGGCAGTATTGGTTATGGAAATGTAAAGGAGTTAACACTGAATAGCACTGGCGAAAACAGCAAGAAGTTAATGCAGTCTTATAACGATACAATAAACGATTCTCATTCATTGTTGTCATGTACAAAAAAGGATACTGATGTTTCAGTTGAATTTAAGGAGAATAAACTTTACTGGCCCAATTATTATCTTAAACCGCATGAATATATTCATCGTGAAACTGTGCCGCCAGGTCATGACAGGATAGACAGTAATCTACTGACAGGAAAAATTGTTTGTAAATTAAAGCTGCTGACGCCTTTAATTATTCCTGATACTGAAAATGATAATTATTTTGAAATGGCCAATGAAACTGATATGGCTTCAGGTTCGACCTATCACAAAAGTTATTGCTTTTTCAAAATGAATGATACGCTCATGATTCCTGGTTCAGAAATCAGAGGCATGATCAGCGCAGTTTATGAAGCCCTTACCAATTCATGTTTTCGCATATTTGATGAATCATACAGACTTTCCTGGCGTATGGAAGCATTGCCTGAAGTCTTGGAAACATTCAAACCAGGTCGGATTGCAAAAGGCGAAAATTCGCTGATGGTGACTGAAATGGATGAAGTACGCTATCCTTTTTATGATAAAGATTGCCCTGATGAAACCTCACGAAACCAGCATTTTACTTGTAGCGAAACAGGAAAAAAATTTCAACCCACACATAATGATAAAATGATGACATCTCTTGCGCAATACAACAGAGATAACAAACAACCGGGTAAAAAAGCAAAATACAAGATCATTAAACCCAAACCCGATTCAAATGCAGATTTTACGTTTACTGCAACACTTGATAGCAACACAATGGGATATGAACCCGATTGTTTGGTTAGGCGGTCTGTTGTGGGATATCTTAAAATAAATGGTCCCAATAAAATAGAAAAAGAAAATATCGATACACCTGGTATGGAAAAAATTCCTGATCCTGGCACACAAATCGTTCATAACAGAACCTGTTTGCGTGATGTCACTGTTTCAAATTCAAAACGCAACAAAAACAGGAAACAAATAACCTCCGAATATGTCTGTTCTGAAAATGGTGTGACTTACGTATTGAATAAAAGATGTGAGCGGGTTTTCCTGGAAAAAAATGGCAAAACACTACCGATTTCTGAAAAAGCACTGGATATGTTCAAGTTTTTAGTTGAAGAATATCACAAATATGCAGAACAACAACAAACACCTGAAATTTTTAGAACAATTCTTCCAAAAAATGGTCAGCTTGAAGCTGGTGATTTAATTTACTTTCGAGAATCCAACAATCAAGCTGTTGAAATGATACCAGTCAAGATATCGAGAAAAGTGGACAGTAAATTTACCTATTTGGGTAAACGCTTGCCCTTTGGATTTCGTCCATGTCACGGTGAATGGCTTGATGATCAAGACTTGAATCAACTGAACAATTCTTTTGAAAAAAAATTGTTTACTCGAAATAAGGAAGGCCTCTGTCCTGCCTGTCAATTATTTGGAACAGGTGCTTATAAAGGAAGAGTTCGTTTTGGATTTGCATCATTGGTTGGTTCGCCTGAATGGTTGATTAAAAATGACAGCGGCAAATTAACCCTGCCATTGCTTGAACGTCCACGTCCCACATGGCCAATATACAGGGAAAGAGAGGAAAATAAACAAAAGGATGGTGTCAAAGTTCCGGGGCGAAAGTTTTATATCCATCACCATAATTGGAAAAAAATTCAGAATGGAAAAAATCCTTCGACCAATGAGCGTATTGAGGTCACACCCAATAACCGCACTGTGCAGCCTCTGGATTCGGGCAATGCGTTTACATTTGATGTCCATTTTGAGAATTTGCGGCCCCATGAATTGGGTTTGTTATTGTATTCTCTTCAATTGGAAAATGGACTGGCTCACAAGCTGGGCATGGCAAAATCAATGGGTTTTGGCAGTGTTTCCATTGATATTGAAACCATTGATTTAAGAATAGGTTCTGGTACACCCGATGAATGGATTGATCAAGGTTTGCAAACCATTAATGAATGGGCTGAAAAGAAAGAGAATAACAATATCAACCTGGATACTTTGAAAAAGCTGCTTTACTTTCCCAAAAATGCGGATCCCAAAGTCTGTTATCCAACCTTAAAGCAGGATGATCATCCACAGAAAAACCAGCCAGGGTATGAGGAACTTAAAGAACAGTTCAAACATGGGTATAAAGATAGAAAAAAATTACTCACAACGCCCTGGATGCCCTGGCATTGAAATAGTGATGAAGCATATCCAATGGTGTAAATAGTTTTTTTCTAAGGAATGCTCGGAAATAACTTCCCCATTATTGATATTGTTCGTTTTGAGGTAAATGTACTGTAGAGACGTAGCATGCTACGTCTCTACACGACCTTTCAAAAACAAAAATGTCCAAATCAAATACCCATCAATAAAGGTCATAATGACCATTTTTACTTTTTTGTTAAATTCATCAAAAGTATCCTGAAATTTCACTAAAATAGCGTTCTATCATTAACAATTACAAAATGAGGAGAACCTATCATGAGAACAAATACCCATTTAGCAAAACTGCACAAAAAATATCAGTTGATTCTTGAAAAAAAACGAATCCACACCACCCATGCTTTTGATCTGATCATTCGGCAAGACCTGAAAAAAATTGTTCACAGCCTGTTTGAACTGAAAAACATCAGCACAATGGATTTAATCACTCGTTTTTTTTCAGCACTTATCCATCGACAGGTCAGCCGGATTATCTGTGGAAATGCGAGACCACGATTGCATCACATCGGTTTCGAAATCTATGAACCTATGGACCTGGTGGTCAATGTTTTTAAGCAGCAGATGAAGAAATACAATAATGAAAACAATTCAAACATTAAAGTATTAAAAATTCAACGATTTCCAGCATCCCAGGCTTTTCAGGCACGTGTCAACGCATATAGTGAAATCATGCGCCTGTGGATAAAATTCTATCGGTCAACCTATATGCTTGAACTGTTTGATATCCATCATCCTGTTGAGGTTCAAGAAAATATGGCGCAAGAGCAGATTATTGAAAAGCCAATGATAGAACATTTACTATCCACGAATAAAAGCATTGCACGCAAAAAATTGATGCCCAATCGTCGCATATTTAAATCGGATGCGATCTGGCATTATGCCATTCATGTCAGAAACCAGGATATTGTCAGACAATTGCATGCGTGTTTCAAAAAATGGGTCACTGATCATTCTGATTATAAACTTGCCTTTACATCCATTGTAACCAATGCCAATGATGGTTCATTTTTAACCAAAATTATCAATATCAGGCAAGGTATTGAACTTGAGTTTATTGCCCAGCAAGATACCTGATAAAATGTCCAGATCAAATTCCCATTACGAAAGGTCATAATGACCATTTTCACTTTTTTGAGAAATTCATCACAAGTATTCTGATATTTCACTTAAATAACGTTCTATCATTAATTAACTTCATCTGGAGAGGGTGTCTGATAATAAAAAAAATATATAAACTATAATAATAATTTACTGCCAATATAGCAGTAACATTTATGGAGGATAGTATCATGAATATCGCACAATTAATTGAAACTTCACAAAATTTTTATCCAGAAAACAAGGCCATAATTTATCAAAATCAAACATTCACATATAAAGAAATCAACCAATTGGCCAATCAGGTCGCATCAGGATTAAAACAATCAGGGATTCATCAGGGAGATCGGGTTGCTCTTTGCTTGCCGAATATGCCTGCATTTTTGATCTCTTTACTGGGGATTCAAAAAATTGGCGCAATTTCGGTTGCGATTAATCCAGGATATCGATCGGATGAAATCAACTTTATTCTTGAAGATAGTGGCGCTTCTGGAATAATTATAACACAAGAGTGTCTGAAAAATATTGTGATAACGCCAAGAGTCAAACATATTTTTGTGTCAGATGATTCTGAAAAAACAATCCAGTTCAAAGATTTAAGAATTGAAAGCAATTGCAATGTCACTGCTGTTCCCATGAATAATGAGGATCCATCAGTGATGTTATATACATCAGGAACAACCGGCAATCCAAAGGGGGCAATACTCACACATGGAAATCTAATATTTACTGCACGTTCATGTGCATATACATTTCGTACCCGGCCTGAGGACAAAATACTATTATGCCTGCCTATGTATCACAGCTTTGCACAAACCACTGTATTGTTTCAGGGACTTTTTGCCTGTGCCACGATTATTTTGCTTCCAGAATTTGAAACAAATTCAGTACTATCAAATATTGAATTTTATAAGGCCACAAAGTTTTTTGGTGTTCCGACCATGTATAAACAATTGATTACAAAAGCCTCCCAAAAGCAACTTCATTCAATCAATGCATTTTTTTCAAGTGCGGCACCCTTGTCAGAATCGCTTGAAAAACAATGGTCTGAGAAATTTGGAAAACCTGTTCTTGAAATATATGGCACGACAGAAACTTCCATGCTTACATTCAACCATTACATAAAGCATCAGCCAGGTTCTGCAGGGGCACCACCTGAAGGCATTGCAATTAAAATAATTGATGACAGCGGAGAAAATGTTGATTCGGACTCTGTTGGTGAAATTGCTGTGCAAGGCAAGAATGTCATGTCAGGTTATTGGAATTTAGCTCATGAAACAGCGCAGTCGATTCGTTCAGGCTGGTTTTTTACCGGGGATATGGGAAAAATAGATCATAATGGCTATCTCATTATAACTGATAGAAAAAAAGATATGATCAATGTCGGCGGATTTAAAGTATATCCATCTGAAGTTGAACAGGTCATTTCAAGGCATCCTGCTGTTTCAGATGTGGCTGTGTACAGTGCATTTGATGATTTGATGGGTGAACAAGTTATTGCAAGTATTGTTTTGTCATCTGGTCACTCCTGCGATGAAACACAAATTCATGAATATGCATCAAGAAGTCTGGCATCATACAAAGTGCCGGGTGTTATTCAATTTGTTGAAGCCCTTCCCAGAGGTAAAACAGGAAAAGTTCTCAAACGTGTTCTTCGGGAACAACATAGTAAACAAAGCCAAATCACAAACACAACTTTATCCAAAAAATTCGAACCAAATCACATTGAAAAGACAATTAAACAGTGTTTAACTGTGCAGTTGCCCGAAGTAAAAAATTTTCGCGGGAATAGAACGTTTACTGATATGGGTATGGATTCTATCATTGCAATGACAACGATTCAAAAACTCAATGATAAATTGGGTATCTATCTGAAAACCAGTGATATTTTCAATCATGCCACTATTAATCAATTGACAAAACATATCGTGTCAATGAGTGGAAATACGCCTGTCAAAACAAACGATATTGTTGACCATACAAAAACATCAAATATAATTCCCCTTTCTTCGGGACAACAGGCGTTGTGGTATATCTATAAACTTGCACCAGAAAGCCCTTCATACAATGCATCTCTTTCAATTCGGATATTAGATAAGCTTAATATTATGGCGTTGAAAAAATCCTTCCAGCATCAAATCCTTCAACATGAATGCTTACGAACCCTATTTACAGAAAAAAATGGCATTGTTCATCAACACATTCAAACAAATCAGGATATTGATTTTATTGTTGTCGATGTTTGTCAGGATTCACCTGAAACGATTTCGGCTCAGATAAAATCTGCACAGCAGCAACCATTCAATCTGGAAACAGGGCCACTGATGCGACTCAGATTGTTCAAGGAAAGCGATACAAATTATATTCTTCTGATGACCATTCATCATATTATATTTGATGGCTGGTCTTTATGGAATATGATTGAATCAATTAATGTGCTTTACAAATCATTTGCAAATGGAGAAATGCCAGGGCGAATACCCTGCAATAAAACCTACGCTGATTTTGTTAGATGGCAAAAGGAAATGTGTAGTGGGAAACAACGTAAGCAGCATCAGGCTTACTGGTTGTCCAAATTAAAAAATATTACATCTGTCATTAATTTACCCACAGATCATCCCTATCCACCTGTACAAGAATTTCAAGGTGATGCTGTGTCTTTTGCGCTTTCTGAAACGCTTTCACAAGGTATCATTGCACTTTCAAAAGAATTAAATACCAGTGTTTACACAATATTGTTAAGTGCATACCAGACACTTCTCTATCGGTATACAAATCAGGAAGATATTCTTATTGGAAGCCCGATGTCCGGACGTACAAATGCACATTTCAACAACGTTTTTGGATATTTTGTCAATACTGTTGTCTTGCGCGGCCATTTCACAGACGATTTACAATTTACCGATCTGCTGGAAACAACACGAAAGACAGTTCTAGAAGCCATTGATCATCAGGACTATCCTTTTCCATTGCTTATTGAAGATCTGAAGATTGAAAGAGATGCCAGTCGTTCACCATTGATCCAAGTCAAATTTTTCTATCAACAACAGCAAACACGATCTTCCCAAGATTATATTAGCCTGTTATCTCCTGATCCAACTGTTAAACCACAAATTAAACTGGCAGATTTATGCGTGGAAGCCTACCCCATGGCACAGCAGGAGGGTCAATTTGATCTCAGTCTGGAAATGATAGATATTAATGGCCAACTGGTTGGTATGTTTGATTATAACACTGCTTTGTTTGAAAAAAACACCATTCAAAGAGCAATTGATCATTTCAAAATCTTGCTTGATGCCATTGTCAAGAACCCCTCACATCCCATTTCCCAGTTTCCATTATTAACGCCCTGTGAAAAAAATCAATTGCTTGTTACGTGGAACAATACGCATGTGGATTATCCAAAAGATATTTGCATGCATCATTTGTTTGAAGCGCAGGTGGAAAAAACACCCAATGCCATTGCAGTTACTTTTGAGAACATGAATTTAACCTACCTGGATCTTGAAAAACGTGCCAACGCATTGGCGCATTATTTACAGTCACTTGGGGTCTGCACCGAAACATTGGTGGGAATTTGTATGGAACGTTCCCTTGAAATGATTGTCGGTTTGATGGGTATTTTGAAATCGGGTGGTGCTTATGTTCCTATTGATCCGGGTTATCCAAAAGATCGCGTGGATTTTATGCGAAAAGATGCCAGGGTGAAGGTTATTATAACCCAGAAAAAATTTGAATCCCTCATATCTGATCACACCACAAAATTGATTTATCTGGATACACTTACAAACCTTTCTGAAAATGAACCACCTGTTTCTGATGTCTGTCCATCCAATGCAATGTATGTCTTGTATACATCTGGTTCAACAGGTAAACCCAAAGGTGCAATTAATACACATGTTGCGTTGATCAATCGTCTGCTATGGATGCAAGATGCCTATCAATTATCATCAAAGGATAACGTACTTCAAAAAACGCCTTTTAGTTTTGATGTTTCTGGCTGGGAATTTTTCTGGCCTCTGATTACAGGTGCTCGCCTCGTTTTTGCCAGACCTGAAGGTCATAAAGACCCCAATTATCTGATTCAGCTCATTAAGAAAGAAAAAATTACTACGCTTCACTTTGTCCCCCCTATGCTTCAATCCTTTTTAAAGGCTGAAGATGTCGCCAGTTGTGATTCACTTCGTCATGTTATTTGTAGTGGAGAGGCGCTTCCATATGAGCTTCAGAAAGAATTTTTCAAAAAATTGAACGCGAATCTGCATAATTTATATGGCCCCACTGAGGCAGCAATCGACGTAACATACTGGGAGTGTCATAAAGACAGCAGTCTAACAATTGTCCCCATTGGAAAACCGATTGCAAACACACAGATGTATGTTTTGGATCGTCAATTACGACCTGTGCCCATTGGCGTACCAGG
>Ga0272440_1001465_pt1 | contig 19192 bp, 19 predicted proteins | sample SSMMMBAug17_FD_192440 | JGI IMG/M metagenome (GOLD analysis project Ga0272440, IMG submission 192440) | Marine sediment archaeal communities from Little Sippewissett salt marsh, Falmouth, MA, United States - SSM-MMB-Aug17 | ecosystem: Environmental > Aquatic > Marine > Wetlands > Sediment ...
ATTAGTTTTCAGAGCAATAAAAATAGCAAGAGAAGTTATTAATGGTAAAATAATTAACATAGCTGTAGCCATTTTCCAATTTAAATAAAATAAAACTGGAAATAAAAAAATTAAAGCAAAAATACGAGGAACATCTTCACGTAGGAAATCTAAATTAGTTTCAAAAATACAGTCAAAACCACGATCAATTTTGCGCATGGTAGAACCAGATTTACGTGAAGCATGAAAGCGAATAGAAAGTTGTAGTAAATTTTCTATAGCCCAATTGCTAATTTTAATATGGTTTTCATGTACTAGTACATCAGCAAAGTAAGTCAAAAATGTTTTAAAAAACATTTGCAAAAGTGAAAAGGATATCCACAAAAATAAAATTTTCCACACTAAAGACAAATTTTTGGATAATAAATTATCAACTATTTCACGAAAAAAAATTGGCTCCACTAAAGAAAAAATAGCATTTAAAAATGCCAAAAATATTAATGCCATAAACCATTTTTTATTTTGATTTACTAAAAAATCAATACAACGCAGAAAAGTTTTCATAATAATTTTTCAACAGTCTTTTTATTTAATCATATAATTTAATTTGCTGCTATTTTTTTTTGACTTTTTTCTTGACTTATAAGTTATTTTTTTTGAAAATAGTCCGGCTTTGGTTAAAATAAATATGTTAGGAATTATTGGGAAAAAGCTAGGTATGGGACAAATTATACAAAAGAATGGTGATATGACAGCAGTTACTTTTGTTTTATGTGAAGAAAATGAAGTTGTGCAAATTAAAAAAGCAGCTAAAGATAATGCAGATGGTATAATATTAGGTGCTTTTCCACTTAAAAAACCACGTAAAAATAAAAAGTTTTATAATTTAAAACAATTTTCTTTTGATCAAGAAAATTTACAAAAAGGTCAAAAATGGAATATTAAAGATTTGGGAGAAATAAAAACTTTAACAATAACGGGAATTTCTAAAGGAAAAGGTTTTCAAGGTGGAGTTAAGCGTCATAATTTCAGAACAGCGCGAAAAACTCATGGTACTAAAGAGCCACGTCATGGATCAACAGGAGCTTGTGCTAGTCCTGGGCGAACTAAAAAAGGACTTAAAATGGCTGGGCATATGGGTAGTGAGCAAGTGACTTTGCGAGGAAGAAAAGTAGTTAAAGTTGATGAAGAAAGAAATGTTATTGCCATTAAAGGAGCAGTTCCAGGCTCTATTGGATCTGTTCTTTTTTTAAAAAAGGAAGAAATTAAAAAATAATTTTTTGTAGTTAAAATTTAAATTATGAAAGCTATAATATTTACTCAAGAAGGCAAAGAAAAAGGTAAATTAGATTTACCAGCAAATATTTTTGCAGTAAAAGTTTCTCAGAATCTTTTACATGAAGCAGATATTAGATATTTAGCTAATAAACGTAAAAATATTGCTAAAGTTAAAACCAGAAGTGATGTTAGAGGTGGCGGCAGAAAACCATGGCGTCAAAAAGGAACAGGAAGAGCTAGGCAAGGATCAATTCGTTCTCCTCAATGGCGAGGGGGAGGAGTAGTTTTCGGACCTTGTGGTGAAGAAAATTATAGTAAAAATATGCCGAAGAAAATGCGTCGTAAAGCACTTTTTGGAGCACTTTCAGAAAAAGCACAAAAAGGTGAAATTATGATTTTAGAAAAATTTACTATAGAAAAACCAAAAACTAAAACATTTGTTCAACTTTTAGAAAAATTACCTATTAAAAGAAATGTTCTTTTAATTTTACCACAAAAAGATTTAAATATTGAAAAAAGTACAGCTAATTTAAAAAATGTACATACTTTATTAGTTAATTTTTTAAGTGTTCATGAAATTTTAAAATATGAACAAGTTTTATTCATTAAAGAAGCATTTGATAAAGTAGAAGAAATATTTGCAAAAAAGTAAATAATTAAAAATATGTTTGCCCAAATAAAGCAAAAATTAAAAGATAAGAAATTTCGTCTTTTACAATTTGAGCAAGCTATTTTTAGAGATTTAATAGAAAATATTGATCAGCTTAGTGTTTTTCCACTTGAACTGAGAAAATCTTTAAAAAAAGAAGAATTATTTTTATTAAAAGCAAAAGATTTACGTATATCAACAGATAAAAAAACTTTCAAAATTATTTTTGAAACCAAAGATAAACATAAAATTGAATCTGTTTTAATTCGTCATTATAAAAGAAATACAGTTTGTGTTTCATCGCAGATTGGTTGTATTTGTGGTTGTAAGTTTTGTGCTACAGGAAAATTAGGTTTTTTACGTAATTTAAATGCTCAAGAAATTATAGAACAAGTTTTATTTTTTAATCGTTTTTTAAGAAAAGAATATTTTACTAAAAATAAAGAAAATCTTATTGAATTAAAAAAATGGAATAATAAAAATCCTTTTCCTAGTTTTAGAGTAAGAAATATTGTTTTTATGGGCATGGGAGAGCCGCTTTTAAATTTAGAAAATGTTTTGCAAGCTATTGAAGTTTTTAATGATCATAAAAAATTTAATATTGGACAAAGAAAAATAACTATTTCCACAGTTGGTATTATTCCGCAGATTAAAGTATTGCAAACAAAAAAAATGCAAGTTAATTTAGCAGTTTCTTTGCATGCTTGTACGCAAAAAAAAAGATCTGAAATAATTCCCATTAGTAAAAAATATCCTTTAGAGCAGTTATTAAAAAGTTTATGGAGTTTTTCAGCAGTTACTAAAAGAAGAATTTTTTTAGTTTTTACGATTATAAAAGATTTTAATGATAATCAAGAAACAGCACGAATTTTAGGAAAAATTTGTAAAAATAAATTAGTGCATATAAATTTTATTCCTTTAAATGAGAATAAAGAAAATAGTAGTTTTAAAAAACCATTAATTGAAAAAATTCGTTTAATGCAAAAAATTTTATTAAATGAATTTGCGGTTGTTTCAACAATTAGAGAAACTTATGGTAGTGAGATTGATAGCGCTTGTGGACAATTAGCAGGAAAAATTTAATTTTTTAATCAATTATATTGAAATAAATTCTTTTTTTGGCAGAATCTTTTAAGGATTTTTAAAAGTTTTTTAAAAAATAATGAATAAAGTAACAGCAGTTATTGGTAGTCAATGGGGAGATGAAGGAAAAGGAAAGATAGTTGATATTTTAGCAGATAAAAATGATATTATTGTTAGAGCTAATGGTGGAGCTAATGCTGGGCACACTATTTTTTTAAAAGATAAAAAATTTATCTTTCATTTAATTCCTTCGGGAATTTTACAAGGAAAAACTTGCTTAATTGGTAATGGTTGCGTAGTAGAACTAAATACTTTAGAAGAAGAAATTAGAGAATTAGAAAATGCTGGTTTTGCTGTGCGTGAAAAATTAAAAATATCAGATCGAGCTCATTTAATATTTTCTTATCATAAAAAAATAGATGCTTTGGAAGAAAAAAATAAACATAAAAAATTAGGAACAACATTGCGAGGAATTGGTCCGGCTTTTGCTGATAAATCTAGCCGTATTGGAATTAGAGTAGGTCTTTTAAAAAATTTTTCTATTTTTGAAGAAAGATTAAGAAAAAATGCTCATCGTCATGAGCAAAGTTTTGATATTAATATTGACATAGAAAAAGAAGTAGAATTGCATAAAAAATTTGCTAATGAATTTAATGATATGATTGTAGATAGTGTTGATTTTTTACATCAATCTTTGCAAAAGGGAAAGAAAATTTTAGCAGAAGGAGCTCAAGGAATGTTGTTGGATTTAGATTTGGGAACCTATCCTTATGTTACTTCTTCTAGTACTACTTCAGCGGGAATTTGTACGGGAACTGGTTTACCACCTAGAGTTATAGGTGAAGTAATTGGTATTTTAAAAGCCTATACAACAAGAGTTGGAGAAGGTCCTTTTCCAAGTGAACTTTCAGGCGATGAAGAAGAAAAATTAAGAGAGATTGGCCAAGAGTTTGGAGCAACTACAGGTCGTCCACGTCGATGTGGCTGGTTTGATGCAGTAATAGCAAGATATGCAGCTAAAGTTAATGGAATTACTACTTGGAATTTAACTAAACTTGATGTTTTGGATAGTTTTGCGGAAATTAAAATAATTAAAAATTATTATTTTAATAATCAAATTATGACTAGTTTTCCTGCTGATTTAGAAATTTTACAAAGTGTAAAATGTGAAACAATTACTTTAAAAGGATGGGAAAAAAGCACTAGTTCTATTAAAAATTTTAATGACTTACCTTTAGAAGCTAAAAATTATATTGCTACTATTGAAGAATTTACTGGTGTTAAAATTGGCTTTATTGGCATAGGACAGGAAAGAGATGATATGATTTTTAAAGTTTAATGTTGATTGTTTTTGAAGGCATAGACGGCTCTGGAACAACAACACAAGCTGAGATTTTAGCTAATAAATTAAAAAAAAAAGGTTTAGATGTATTTAAAACTAGTGAACCTACGGAAAATAAAATTGGTCTTTTGACACGAGAAATTTTACAAAATAAATGGCAAACCTCTCCTTCTGCTTTGCAACTTCTTTTTTGTGCTGATCGAGCTGATCATCTTGAAAAACAAATAAATCCTGCTTTAAAAAAAGGAAAAATTGTAATTACAGATCGTTATTTTTATAGCACTATTGCTTTTGGATCTCTTGCTTGTTCCAAAAAATGGCTAGAAAATATTTGTCAAATTTTTCCATTAGCTGATATTATTTTTTATCTAAAATTAGACTCACAAATTGCTCTAGAAAGAATTGTAAAAAGAGGAGAAAAAGAACTTTTTGAAAAAAAAGAATTTTTAGAAAAAGTATCTTTAAATTTTGAAAAATTATTTAGTAATAAACAACAAAAAACTAAATTTTTTACTTTAGATGCTAAGGTAGATACTGATTTTCTTGCTGATAAAGTATGGCTGATTTTAAAAGACTTGATATAATTTTATAAAAAAGTTAGTTTATTTTCTTAAGTTAAAATTTTTTAAATTTTATTTAAAACAATGTCTAAGCAACTTTCAAAAGTGCAAACTTTATATGGAGGAGATATAGAACGAGGATTAGAGCATAATATTCATTGGAAGAGAATAGAAAGAAATCTTGCAGTTGGCACTGTACCTTTAGATCAAGTATCTGATCAAAGCCAAGAAGCGCAAGTTTTAAAAGTAATTACAGGAACACAAGATGAAATGCGTCAAATTCTTTTAATAGTATTACCGGAGGATTGTTCTATAGAAGATTGTTCTGTATTTGAAGCAGGATATAAAAATGTTTATACAACGCAAAAAGATTTAAAAGATACTTTAGTCCATATGCTTAGTGGAATGGAGGAAGTAGTAAGTATTGATCAAAGATTTATTCATGCTTTAGAAAGATCTAATATTATTGCATATGATGATATTAATCATAATGAAAAAGCAGTAGGGCAAATGAAATATTTTGAAAATCAATTTATTGAAACTTTGCAAGAAAATATTATAGAAATAACTAAAGTTATTGATGATAATGAAAATTCAGATGAAAAAAGTGATTTAATGAAAGTTGCTGAAGAAATTGCAAGATTTGATTTAAATGATAGTGGTTTTGATGATGTTATCAATACATATAAAGATGAATTTTCTCTATTAAATAAAGATTATTTAAAAAATAGAATAGTTCAAGGTAAATTAAGTAATATTTTTAATAAAATATGTAGTTTATTTGAAAATATGGAAACAATATATGATAAATATAGAGATGATACTTGTATTTCATACCGAGTAGAATGATATAATTACTTAGCTATTCCTTCACTTCTAGTTTCTCTTAAAGTTAAAACTTTAATTTCACCAGGATAAGTCATATCTTCTTCGATTTTTCTAGCAATATCAGTGGAGAGCTTTTTAGCTTGAAGATCTGATATTTTTTCAGGATTAACAATAACTCTGATTTCTCTTCCGGCTTGAATAGCATAACATTTATCAACACCATCAAAATTAAGTCCAATATTTTCTAGTTCTTTAACTCGTTTTAAAAATGTTTCTACAGTTTCTTTACGTGCTCCAGGACGACTAGCGGAAATAGCATCAGCAGCAGCAATAATAAAAGCTTCGGGACTTTTCATTTCTACATCTTCGTGATGAGCTTCAATAATATTAATCAATTTATCACTAAGTTTAAATTTTTTGGCAATTTCTGCACCAATGAGAGCATGTTTTCCGCTAATTTCTTGACTAACAGCTTTACCAATATCATGTAAAAGACCAGCTCTTTTAGCTAGTTCACTATCAGCACCAACCTCACTAGCAATAGCTTCAGAAAGAAAAGCTACTTCAATAGAATGTTTTAAAATATTTTGACCATAAGAAGTTCTAAATCTTAATCTTCCTAAAATTTTAGCCATTTCTGTAGGAAGACCTGAAACACCAGTTTCAAAAATAGCTTTTTCACCAAGTTCTTTAACCATTTTATCAACTTCCACGGTTATATTTTTAATAACTTCTTCAATACGAGTGGGATGAATACGTCCATCTTCAATTAATTTTTCTAAAGATTTTTTAGCAATAAATCTTCTTAGCAGATCAAAACCAGATATAGTAATAACTCCAGGAGTATCATCAACAATTACATCAACTCCAGTTAAGCGTTCAAAAGTGTTTATATTTCTTCCTTCACGTCCAATAATTCTACCTTTCATTTCATCACTGGGAATAACTACAGTGGTAACAGTTGCTTCTTGTGTAGTATCAGCAGCCATTTTTTGAACAGCTTGAACAATTAGATTTTTTGCTTTTTCATCAGCTTGTTCTTTTAAATTTTCTTCAAAACGTTTCATTTTTATAATTAGATCTTTTTCATTTCTTTTTTCTACTTTTTCTAAAAGCATTTTTAAGGCTTCTTCTTTTTTCATTTTAGCTACTTTTTCTAAAGCTGCTGTTTCTTCAGTAATTTTTTCTTGCCACTCGATTTTCATTTCTTCTAATTCATCTTCCTTTTCTTTAAGAATTTCTTTCTTTTTAGTAACTTTTTCTACTTTTTCATCTAATTCTTTTTCTTTTTGCTCAAGTCGAATCTCTATTTTTTCAATTTCTTGTTCTTTTTTACGAGTTTTATCTTTGGATTCTTCAGTAATTTTGTGAGCTTCATCTTTAGCATCACTAAGAATTTGTTGTGATTTTTTTTCAATCAGATGAACTTTTTTTTCAGCTTCGCGAATTTTTCTTTCATTTTCTGCTTCAATTTCTAAAGATCGACGACGAACATCTTCTCTTTTGAAAAAAAATCCAGCCCCAAGTCCAATTATTAAGCCAATTACTGCGGCAATTAAATTTTCCATTGTTATATGCAAAAATATTTGAAAAATAACTTTTTCAAAAGGATTAAGTTGAAATTATTTCTTTTACCTGATTATTTTAGTGATTTTGCAGAAATGATTAAATAATTAAAACTATTGTTTTTTTGAGTGAAGCTATTTTCAAAAAATAAAAATTTATTATTTAAAAAAAATAAATTTTTAGGAAACAAATTTTTTAAAATAATTATTAAGCAGGTAGTAAGAAAATATTTCAATTCCTTATAAAAAAGTTAAAGAAATTGTGAAGAAAACTTCTAGAAAAATCAAATTGAATTTTGTATTGTTAAGATAACTTTTTATTTAAATTTATGTCTGGACATTCTAAATGGCATTCAATTCGTCATAAAAAAGCAGCTACTGATGCGGCTAGGGGAAAAATTTTTACTCGTCATGCTAGACTTATTACTATTGCTGTTCGTGATGGGGGAGGAGATGTAGAAATGAATCCTGCTTTAAAAACTGCAATTGAAAATGCTAAGTCAGAAAATATGCCTAATAATAATATTGAAAGAGCAATTAAAAAAGGAACTGGAGATGACAAAGATGCAGCGCAATTAATGGAACTTAGTTTTGAAGGTTATGCACCAGCGGGAGTAGCGGTTTTTATTAAAACAGTAACTGATAATCGTAATCGAACTGTAGCTAGCATTAGATCTATTTTTAATAAAAATGGTGGTAATTTAGGAGAAAATGGATCAGTAGCTTGGATGTTTCAGCAAAAAGGTTTTTTGCAAATAACAAAACCACAAGAAAGTAAAAAAGAAGAAATTGAACTTTTATTGATTGATGGTGGAGCAGAAGATATTGAAGAAAATAAAGATTTATTAGAAATTACTTGCGAAATTGCTAAGCTTTCTTCTTTAAAAAATATTTTAGAAAAAGCTGAGCAAGAAGTTTTACAGGCAAAAATAATTTTTATTCCAGAAAATACAATAAAAATTGAAGATGAAAATACAGCAAAAAAAGTTTTACGAGTTATTAATGCCTTAGAAGAAGATGATGATGTTGTTTCAGTGGCAGCTAATTTTGATATTTCTGAAGAAATTTTACTTAAAATTTAAAATGAAAAATAAAATTGTTTTAATTACTGGAGCTACTAGTGGAATTGGTAAAGCTTGTGCTCTTTATTTTGCTAAAAAAAATTTTATTGTTTTGCTTCATGGCTCAAGTCAAAAAAGTGATTTTTCAGTTTTAAAAGAAATTAAACAAAAAGGAGGAAAAGCCTATCCTTTAGTAGCTGATTTTTTAAAAGAAAAGGAGATTGAAAAAATGTTTGTAAAAATTAAGCAAGAAAATAAAAAAATTGATGTTTTAATTAATAATGCGGGAATGGTAAATCGTAAAAATGCTTTTGATTTAAAAAGTGAAGATTTTCAAAAATTATTTATGGTTAATGTAACAGCACCATTTTTATGTGCTAAACAAGCTAAAAATTTAGGAGCAACTTCTATTGTTAATATCGGGTCTATGCGTGGATTTCCATCAGGAGCTACTACTATTGATTATTCAGCTTCAAAAGCAGCACTGCATAATTTAACTGTTTCTTTAGCGCGTGCTTTTGCTCCCAGTTGTCGTGTTAATTGTATAGCGCCGGGTTTTACTAAAACTCCTTTACATGATTCTTCACCAGAACGATTAAAAATAGAAAGTACTAAAACACCACTTTTAAAATATGCTTTACCTGAAGAAATTGCTCAATCAGTTTATTTTCTTTCCAGTGAAAAATCTTCTTTTACTACTGGAGCAGTTTTATTAATAGATGGAGGAAGAAGTTTTGCTTAGAAAATTAAGTTAGATTAAATCTAGAAATTCTTTAGTAGTAAGTTTAATTTGTTTTAAAATTGCTTTTAGTGTTCCAATTCTTATTGGTCTTTTATGTGTAGGGATAACAGTTCTGCGACCATCTGAATGTTTAAAGACCTTGTGACTTCCTTTTCCTTGTCGAGAAATAAAGCCAATTTTAAAGAGTACCTTTTCTATTTGATTAGGTTTGATTGCAGGGGTTTTTGACATATTTTTTAGGTTAAAATAGGTCTAGTTATTTGTGTAGTTGTGATAATATCGTGTTCAGGATAATCTATAGGAATTTCAAGATTATCTTCAGCTAGGCTTTTAATATAAATTTTGATTGCTTTTTTTATATTTTTTAAAGCTTCTTCAATGGTATCGCCATCATCGGCAATGCCAAGTGTTGGACATAAAGCTGTATAACCAGAATTTCCAGTACCAGTTTGTTGGTCTGGAGTTATAATTATACGATAATTTAATAATTGAGTTTGCATATATTTTTATTAATTATTATCTATATTTTAGGTAATGAAAAAAAATAAAGCAAAATTTCTTTATAAATTTTTAAATTCAGGATCTTTAGCTAAACGACTTTCTTCAGGCATTTCTTGTCCTTGGTATTTTTGTGATTTTTTAGCAGAATAAGGAACCTCTGCTTTGCAGCTCATGGTTTCAAAAGCTAATTGACATATGCGCATGCCAGGATGTAAAGCTATGGGCATGCGATTTAAATTAGAAATTTCCAAAGTAATAGTTCCAAAAAAACCAGCATCAACAAATCCAGCTGTGGAGTGAACTACAATTCCGAGTCTTCCTAAAGAACTTCGTCCTTCTACGCGTGCTACTAAGTCATCAGATAAACCAATTTTTTCCATAGTAACACCTAAAATAAATTCCCCAGGTTGAACAATAAATTTTTCATTTTCAGGAATTTCAATTAATTTAGTAATATTAGCGGGAGGATTTTTTGGATCAATTAAAGCATGTTTACTATGTTGAAAAATACGAAAAAATTTTCCCAGTCTTAAATCCATAGAACTAGCATGAACCTGAGAAAGAAAATCTTTTAAAGGAGATTTAACAATAATTTCTTGATTTAAAATTTTTTTTTTAATATCTCTATCTGATAAGATCATTTTAAAATAAAAGTTTGGAAAATTATTTAGCGAGATTTAATTTCTTTTAATCCTCCAGTAAAAGGCCATAAAACTTGAGGAATTTTTACAGAGCCATCTTTTTGTTGAAAGTTTTCTAAGATAGCAATTAAAGGACGAGAAGAAACAGCAGTACCATTTAAAGTATGTGCTAATTCAGTTTCACCATTTTTGCGACGAATTTTAATATTAAGTCTTCTAGCTTGATAATCAGTACAATTGGAAGTAGAAGTCATTTCGCGAAATTTATTTTGACCGGGAAGCCAAGCTTCCAAATCATATTTTTTAGCCGCACTTCCACCTAAATCTCCGCCGCAAATATTCATAACGCGAAAAGGAATTTTTAATTTTTGCAATAAATCTTTTTCAATTTCTTTCATTTCTTCATGTATTTTCCAACTATCTTCTTTTTTACAAACTACCACCATTTCAATTTTTTCAAATTGATGCACTCGAAGTATTCCTTTAATGTCTTTGCCATAACTACCAGCTTCTCTTCTAAAGCAAGGAGAATAACCAGCAAATTTAACAGGAAGGTTTTTTTCATCTAAAATTTCATTAGCATGAAAACTAGTTAGTGGCACTTCACTAGTGCCAATTAAATATAAATCATCATTACCTGGATTGATAATATAATTTTCATCTTTTTCTAAATATCCTGTTCCAAAAATTGCTTCTTTGCGGGTCATAAAAGGAGGAATAGTAGGAGAAAAACCTTTTTTTTCAATTTCTAAAAAAGCCCAATTCATTAAAGCCATTTGCAGTATAGCTAGTTCATTACGTAAAAAATAAAAACGACTACCAGAAATTTTAGCAGCTCTTTTCATATCTAATATTCCTAGTTTTTCTGCTAAAGTAAAATGTTCTTTAGGTTTAAAATCAAATTGAGGGATGTTGCCAACTCTTTCAATTTCTACATTTTCACTATCATTTTTTCCCTTAGGTACACTTTCATGACAAATATTAGGTAAATTACTAAACATTTGCATAAAAATATCATTAAATTTATTAATTTCTTTACTAATTTCTTTAAGTTCATTAGAAGACTTTTTCATTTCTTTTAATATTTTTTGTTTTTCTTCACTATCCTTTAAAAGAGCAATTTTTTTACTAATCTTATTTTGTTTATTTTTAAATTCATCACGTCGTTGATTCATTTTTCTATTTTTTTCATCTATTTTTAGAAGTTCATCAATAATTTTGGAAAAATTACCTTTTTTTTGAAGAGCTTTTTTAAAAAAAGCAGGGTCTTGGCGCATAAGTTTGATATCAAGCATTTTTAATAAAAAAAACAATTTTAATTGTTGTTAAATTAAGCTGAAAGTCAAGGAAATTATTACCTTTTTTACTAAGAAGTGCTGACTTTTTAAAATCACTAACTTTTTCTTTCTTTGGTGTGAGATGAAACTTTTTGATTATTTTTTAGGTTTTTTGTTAGTTAAGTTAGTGATTTTTATGCAGGTTAGGTTTTGTAAATTACAACAAAACAAAATTTTACTTATATCTTAAAAAAGTTTATAATAAAATGTCTTTTATTAGAAAAATGCAAATTGGAAATCAAAATGCTAATCAAATTCAAAATATTGAGGGAAATATTGAGAATTTTAATAATAATGCTTCTTTTGCGGGTAATGTTCAGATGGTAAAAGAGGAAATTGAAAAAGAAGTAGAGGAAATTTATCAAAAAAATCCTCAACTTAAAGAAATAGCAACAGAATTTAAAAAAGAAATAAAAACAAATAACAATCCTCAATCAATTTTTGAGAAATTTGAAAAATTTACCAAAACAGTTAAAAAAATTGCTTCAACTGAAGAATCTGTAAAGCAACTTTTTTCTTTAGGTAAAAAAATTGGTTCATTACTTGCTCTTTTAATTTAATTTTTAATTTTTATTGATTTTGTAAAATAATTATTTTCTTAAAAAAACAAAAATTAAAAGAAGATTTATTTTTTCATTTTTAAAGTGAATGAAAATCAAATCCTACAAATAGGAGAACAAAAGGCAGAAAATATTACTAATGTAGAAAAACAAAATATTTTTCAAAATATTAAAGAAAACTCAATGGAAGCTTTTTTAGGTTTTTTGTGGCCTTTTTTAGCTTTAATAGGAGTTTTAATAGCTAATTATTTTTTTCTAGAAGATAGTATTTCACTTTATATTCCATTAAGTGCTACTTTTATTTATTGTATATTTTTAGCTTTTTTTTATAAAAGATTAAGAAAATTTTATTTAAATTTTTTACTTTTTTCTTTAATATTTTGTTCTTTATTAGCAGTTAATTTTACTAAAAATCATGTTTTAAAAGCATCTCTTTTGCAAGAAGCAGAAGAAGGAAAAATAAATTTTGCTTTTTTGCGTATGATTTATGAAGGAGATACTAAAACGCAAAGAGAAGCTTCTTTGCAGTGGGATTCAGTTTTGGAATATTTTAAAAAAAATTTCATTAAAGAAAGAATAAAAGTTTTACCTTTTCCGGAAATTAAAATTCTTAAAGATTTTTCTTTTTATAGTACGCGAGAAATTGAACAAGAAATTGAAAAAGATTATTTACAAAATTATTTATTAGAAAAAGGTCAAGCATTAGATATAATTTTTTTTGGTAATTCTAATCCTAATCCTTTGCAAAAAGAGGATATTAGTTTTTCGTTAAATTTTTTAGTTACTAATGAAAAAGTTGTAGAAATATCTTTACTAGAAAATCTTAAAATGAATGCTTTGATTGGCAATATTAAAGCTAAATCAACTTTATCAGATAAAGATGCTTTAAGTGATCTTTTTTTAGCATTAACTTTTTTTATTGGTGAAAATTATCAAAAAGCAGATCTTTTTTTTCAAAAAATAATTGATAGAGATTTTATAGATCAAGAAACAAAAATTGATTTAAGTGTTTATTTAGCTGCTTCTAAAATTATGCAAAATGACTTTAGTGGTGCTAAGCAAATTATTGCTAAAAGTAATTTAACTTTTCTTTTTCCAGAAAAATTACTTTTAGCTTCAGAAAAAATTCCAGCAGTTAGTTTAACTTATAAACAAAAAAAAGATTTAGCTAGAATATATAATTTAATAGGAATTGCGGAAATGGGTTTGGGTAATTTTGAAAAAGCAGAAGAAAATTTTAAAAAATCAAAAAAAAGTGATCAAGATTTTATTTTTTCGGAAAATAATTTTGCTCTTTCTAATATTGCTATTGGAGTAAAAAATATTGAAAAAAATCCACAAGAAGCTAAAAAAAGATTTCGTATTGCGGAAAAAGTTTTACAAATTACAGAAAATAAAATTGCTGAAAAAGAATCCATTCAAAAAATGACTCAAGTTTTAAAAGAAGATAAAAAAAATCAACAAAATATTAAAGAAGTAGATAAACAAGAATTTAAAAAAAATAAAAAGGAAGAAATTCTAAAACAAGAAATTAAAAAAAATATTGTTATTTCGCAGCTTTTAGTAGGGGAAGAAGTTGCAGATGAAGAAAGAGAAGATTTAATAGAGCCTTTAGTGGAAAATGAAGAAATTATGCAACTTAGAGAAAAATTAGAAAGTTTAGAAAAAGACCGGGAAGAAAAAGAAGATTTAGAAGAAGAATTAGATGAAGAATTTTCTCAAGAAGATGATTTAAAACAAAATCAAGATTTAGATGAAGATGATTTTCAAAAGCGAGATGAAAAAGAAATAAAAGAAAATTTTCAAGAAAAAATTGAAGAATCTTTGCAAGATTTTTTTAGTAGTGATGAATTAGATAGATATGAGGAAGAAGATGATTTTGAAGATTTTGAAAATGAATTTAAAGAAGAAGATGAAGATAAAAATCATTATAAAAATGAAGATGAAGTAGAAAGGCAAGAGTTTATGTTTGATGAAAAAGAAAATAAAAATGATTTTTCAGATCAAGATGATTTTGGAGAAGAAAAAGAAAATGAAGATGATAGAAATTTTTATGAAAAAAAAGATCAAGAAAAAGAACAACAAGAATTTATTACTGAAGAAAATAAAGTAAAAACGCAAGATTTTGTGTCTGATGATAAAGATTCTGCTTCTTTTGAAAATAAAGAAAAACAAAATTCTGACTTTGATAAAAACAGAGAGGAAGATGATTTAAATAAAGATTTTAAAGAAGAAAATCAGCAGGAAAATTGGGAAGAAAAAGAAAACTGGCAGGAGCAACAAAATAAAGAAGAAGAAAATTTAGAAAAAAAAGATTTTTTACTTCAAGAAAATCAAGAGACAGAAAAAGACTTTCAAGAAAAAGAAAAATTAAATCAAGAAGAATATCAGCAAAGAGAAGATGAAAAAAATAATGAGGATTATTTAAAAGAAGATAAAGATAATTTTCATGAAAGTGCTAGAGAAAAAAAAGAAAAATTTAAAGAAATTATAGAAAATGATGAAAAAGATTTTAGTGATGAACAAAAAAACAAAGAAGAAGATGATTTTTTAAATCAAGATTTTGATGAAAAAATATATAATTCTTTACTTGATGATAAAGAAGAGGATTTTGATTGCGCTGAACAGTGGTGTGAAGAAAAAGATTTTATGGATGAGTTAGAAAATCAAGATTCTATAATTGATGATAAAGAAGAAGATTTTAAAGATTGGTTTAAGGAAAAGGATTATCAAGAAAATAAATATGAAGATGAATTTTGGCAGGAAGATAAAAATAAAGAAAATTCAACACAAAATTTTGATCAAGAATTAAAAGATGATTTAGAAAAAGATTTTTATTCTCCAAAGGAAATAAAAGAAGAAAGAGATGAAAACAAAGAAGATTTTAAGCAAGAATTAAATGATGATTTTCAAAATGAAAAAGATTTGCAGGAAAAAGAATACTTTGATCAAGAAATGGAAAATAATTTAGAAAAAGAAAAAAATAATGAAGAAGTGGTTAGTTGGGAATAAATTTAAAAAAGACTTTTTTGATTTACAGGTAAAGGTAGATTTAAATAATTAAAAGCTTTAGCACAAGTAACACGACCTTGAGAGGTTCTTTTTAAAAAACCTTCTTGAATTAAAAAAGGCTCAATAAGTTCTTCAATAGTTTCTTTATCTTCATTTAAAGCTACAGAAATAGTAGAAAGTCCTACTGGACCACCAGCGAATTTTTCAATAATAGTTTTTAAAAATTTGCGATCGTTTTCATCTAAGCCGATTTCATCTATTCCTAAATTTTTTAAAGCTTCTTGAGCAATTGGAAGAGTAATTTTTGGAGAATTTTTATGATGAGCAAAATCTCTTAATCTTTTAATTAATCGATTAGTAATACGAGGAGTTTTGCGAGAGCATTTGGCTAAAAGTTGATTTGCTTTTTGGTCAATAGCAATATCTAATATTTTAGCACTGCGTAGAGAAATTTTTTCAATTTCTTCATTTTCATAAAGATTTAATTTTCCTAAAAAACCAAAACGATCACGAAGAGGTGAAGATAAAGAGCCGATTTTAGTAGTAGCACCAATTAAAGTAAAAGGAGGTAAAGAAAGACGCATTGATTTAGCGCCAGCTCCTTTTCCCATCATTAGATCAATAGCAAAGTCCTCCATAGCAGAAAAAAGCATTTCTTCTAAATTAGTTCTCAAGCGATGAATTTCATCAATAAAAAGCACATCACCTTGTTCTAAATTAGTTAAAAGAGCAGCAATATCACCACTTTTTTCAATAGCTGGACCACTAGTTATTTTTAATTTTCCTTGTAAATTTTTAGCAATTATTCCAGCTAAAGTAGTTTTACCAAGTCCAGCTGGTCCATAAAGAATAATATGTTCGGGCATTTCTTTTCTTTTTTTAGCAGCTTCAATTAAAATCTTTAGATTTTTTTTTAATAAAGATTGTCCTACAAATTCATCAAAATTATGTGGTCGAATATTTATTTCAAATTCTTCTTCTTGTTTTTCTTGTTTTTTAGAAGTGATATTTTTTTCTAAATGAATTACATTCACTGGTTATAAAAAAAGTTTAAAATCGCAGTATTATAATAATAATTTTTTATAAAGATATAAAATTTATTCATCTTTTATAATTCTAATTTTAGGAGTTACATTAAATTCTAATTTTCTGCCACTAGCTAAAATAGTTTGGGCTGTCAAAGCAGAGCTTGATCCAAAAATTACAGTAACAAAAGGGAGTAGTAACCATTGTCCAAAAATAGAAATTTTTTGACCTATGGTTTTAGGTCTAGGCATTAATAAAAAAGAAACTCCCATAGCAATTATTATGCCAGTTAAAGCAAAAGAAAAAGTATGACTAACTAAAAAAGCTGAATTGGCAGCAAAAACAGTTTCACTAAATTCATCATTAATCATGCGAGGAATAGGAGTAGTTAAAGTAATTAAAATAGGAGCAGTAGCCCACATAAAATGACCTTCGCAAAGTCTAAAAAATTGCAATAAAGTTCTAAAAAAAGGTAATTGTTTCTTCATTTTCCACCAATTTTTAATCATAAAAGGAATATCATTTACTCCCCAAGCCCAACGTCTCAGTTGTAAAAATTGACCTTTAACACTTCTAAAAAAATTTTTATCTTGAAAAGCATCAAAAAAAATAGGAATAAAAACTGGTACTACAGCATAATTACCTTTGAAATGTAAATAACTGCGCCAGTATTGATGACCATCTTCAACAATAGTTTTAACAGACCAAAAATTCATTTCTTTGAGAGCACTTAGAGGTTGAGCATGAGAAGCAAAGTTTCTAAGTCGATCAGGACGGCCATTTTCAATCATATGCCAAAAGCTACTAGATAAAGCAACTATTCTATTAAAAACAGGAACATCCCAGATATTGTTAAAGAAAAAAGCTAAGGGTTGAAAAGATCTATAGTGGCGATTTTTTTCAGTACAAAAACTATAAGTTAAAGCAGCAAAATAATCTTGATGAACACAATTGTCAGCATCTAAAGTAGTGACAATAATTTTTTTAAGATCAAAATTTTCTTTTTGTAAAATTTTAGTACAATTTTTGCCAGCATAGGTTATATTACCACCTTTTCCACGTATTTCACCGGGTATTTTGTCAGGATGAGTAAAATGAAAAAATTTACCAAATTTATTTTTAAATTCTTTGGCAATAAGGGCGGCATTTTTTTTTCCATTAATTTTATCACGTTCTTCTGTAGCAATACATAGGAATATTTTTTTAAGATCAAAATTACTTTTTAAAATTGCTTTTACTGAATCTCTTAAAACTTCAATTCCTTCTTTGTAAGTAGGTATTATTACTAAATGAATAACTTCTTCTGGTTTAATAAATTTGTTTTCATTTATCATATTATTTCTATTTTCTTTTTCTTTTTTAGTTAAATTTTTATTAAGACTAAAATTTTTATTTTTTTTAATCCAATTTATTTTTTGTGCTTTTTTAAATTTTAAAAATGATAAAATCAAAAAAAGGGAAAATTCTATAGCGCGTACAAACCACATAGAAGCAAAAATAACAATAAAAGTAGCTACTAAAACTGGAAAATGAAAAGATAAAACTACAGGTAAAAAAATAGTGGTCCAAGCTAAGAAAGCCGGTAAAATTTCTAAAATACGATTAATCAATTTTAAATTTAGGTAAAATTTCAAAAAATAAATAAGCAGCTAAAGTAAATAAAGAAAGGGTAATAAAAGATATAAAGGTCATTACTTTAAAAGCTCTAACGGAAAGTCTTTTGCTTTGCAGGCCTCTTTTAAGGCAAAGAAAAAAAGTAATAATAAAAGTTAAAGTAGCAATAATGAATAAAGAAAGTAGTAATATTTGCATTTTAAATTTTTTAAATTAAATTAAATCTTTTATTTTAAATTCTGAATTTTTGATAAAAACTTTCATATGACATAAATACATAATATATTTCTTGCATAAAAATAGGAAAGTCAGGATTCTTATTTTTTTAAAAATTATTAAATTATTATTTAAAAGTTAGCATGTTTTTTAAAAAAATTAACTTTTTTTATGAGCAAATTTTAGATTTTTTATTTCCTCAGGTTTGTCTTGGGTGTCAAAAGGAAGGTAAATTTATTTGTAGGCAATGTTTTTGTCAAATTAAACCAAATTTAGAAAATTCTTTTTCTAATCATTATTTTACTAATATTTTTCCACTTACAAATTGGGAAGATAAATTAATACAAAAAATAATTAAAGCAATTAAATTTCGTTTTGCTAAAAATATTAGTAATCAATTAAAGCCTTTTTTTAAAAAATATCTTCCTACTTTAAATATAATGGAAAAAGAAAATTGTTTGTTAACAGCAGTGCCTTTACATAAATTACGTCAAAATGAACGTGGTTTTAATCAATCAGAAATTTTAGCGCAAATTTTTTCTGATATTTTAAAAATTCCTTATAGCAATGATTTACTTTTACGAAATCGTTATACTAAACCTCAATCTACTTTGCAGGGAAAAGAGAGATTATTAAACGTTAAAGATGCTTTTGAAGTTAATCAAAAAGCAGCTGCTTTAATTTCTAAAAAAACAACTATTTTTTTAGTTGATGATGTTTGTTCGACAGAAGCAACACTTAATGAATGTGCTAAAGCACTACAAAAAATAGGATTTTTTAATTTACAAGCTATTGTTTTAGCAAGTGGAGTAAATTGTTAAGGTTGCTTCTGAGTAGATGTTTTATCACATAGTGGTGTATTTTGTGCTTCCTTTATCATTCCTTGTGGTACAAAACAAAAGTCGCGATAGATTATTTTTTTACTACCTCCTTCAATTCTTTTTTTATAAATTTTTTGAGTCAAGGATGGATGTTTTGTTGTTATATATTGTATACATTGATTTAATTCACTTTGCCAATGATTTATAGTTTTATTTTTTTCTTCCATAGATTGATAGCATATTGATTTATGGTCCATAACTTCAGCAAAAGATTTATTACAAGATGCAGATATGGCCATAATGGTAAAACTATAAATAGCAATTTCTTTTAAAAAACTTTTTCCTTTAATTAATCTTGGTAAAAAAGATAATCCTTT
>Ga0272440_1001466_pt1 | contig 19192 bp, 5 predicted proteins | sample SSMMMBAug17_FD_192440 | JGI IMG/M metagenome (GOLD analysis project Ga0272440, IMG submission 192440) | Marine sediment archaeal communities from Little Sippewissett salt marsh, Falmouth, MA, United States - SSM-MMB-Aug17 | ecosystem: Environmental > Aquatic > Marine > Wetlands > Sediment ...
CTGGAGGTACATTTATCACTGTTCAGAATTTATTACAAGACTTACTTTTTATTATGTTGCTTGCGACTGACTCATTTTACAATGAGTAAGAATGAACTAAAGGCGAATAACGCTAAGCTCACAGGCGGCAAAAGCGAAAAAGGAATATATTTTGAAATGAGAACGTTCTTTAGCCAATAATTTGCCAACTGGTAAAAAACGCGCTTGCTTTTGGCGTCCTGTGGAGAGATGTGTTATTCGCAAAAAACCCGGTTTGAGTTTTGTCCGGGAAGCCTTTTATAAAGCTATTTTTACGTTTTAACAATTACCAAAAAATGTCACTATGAGCATCATATTTTCAAACATGTAACGACTGACTGAATATCATATTTTGAACATATTGCCCTTCGGGAATTTTTATATCGTTGCGCCAAATACCGCCGGTTCTCCAAAAGTCTTCTTGTGACGCCAACAAACTCTTTTTTATCGTTGTGCCAAAGTCGCCCGGATTTTGTTCTTAAATGACAGGCGAATTCTGGCCAAAACCCTTCAATATGGGTTTATTTCTGGTGATTCCCCTTTATGCCAATGACCACTGTTTATTGAAGTAAGGTTCCCGAACTTCCGCAGCTTTTGATTCGGCCCATTTTTCAAGTCCCATCTTGTTTATCAGACACAGATTGAATACTTTGTAATTGTGCGGTATTTCACCGGCCTTATCGGCATATGGATGAAGATTGTCACAGGGGAAATCATCGCATTCCACGCAAAAATTTATCCCTTTGGCTTTGGTACATTCATAGACCGCACAACGGTGCGACTCGCCAAAGAGATGTTTATGAATCGGAATTCGTCCATCATGGCGGCGGCATCCATTGCACTGCATGACCTCTATGGGAATGTTATACTGTTCTGACCATTGCTCGAGTTGATGCATAGAATATGTTGAATTTTAAGTTCCGGTATAAAAAAATATCATGCGAAATCATCCCTTCGATTTGTCTGAATTTATTGCTCCCCAAAATCCGTTATAATCAGAAGAATTTCTTCAAGTCCGTATTTACGATCATCTCTATAGTCAAAGTCAACATGACAATCGATTTTATTTTGGTGACCTGATAAAATTTGTAAGATTTCAATAATATTTTTAAGTACGACTTTATGATTAATGATTGCATGGCTAAACAATGTTTTAACATCTTTTATGGCGTATGAAGATATAATTGTAAGATTCTTTTTCACAAAATCACTGAAATTGCCTTCAATATCATATGTTCTGATTTGAAAAATTGTGTTTGCAGGGTCTGTAACAGTAATTTCTCTTAAAAAAAGACCATTGATTTGATTTGCTGTTACTGATGTCAACAGGCTGTCATTTTTGAATATTTCAATACTGGCTCCGGGAAATGAATAGCCAAAAAGATGTGTTTGATTTCCTGAGGAATAGACGGGTCCATACACAAAGGGTGAAACAATTGGACCTGATAAAATAGCATATGCTGTTACCTTACATTGATTGAATCTCAGATTTAGCATTAATTGCTTTTGAGTAGTTTTTATGGTTGAATTGCATGCTGCCCACAACTGCTGGTTAGGTTGCCATTGATATATTCTAAATGTTTTTTCATCAATGGCGCCTGTCATTTGATAGCTCATTTCTAAAGATGTAGCTTTAGATGGCATAAAATTACTAGTTTTGATTACATAGGGTTGACCAATCGCCACAAAATTATCTGGTATCGGCCAATCGGCTGACCATTCCAAAGGAACAATTGAGATCAACGCTTTCGTTGAAAGGGCATTTTCCGGAATCGTCAGACATACTGCATTGTCATCACTTTTCAGCATACCGCCATTGATATCAACAGTTTTAGCAACATCAATCATTACTGAACTTTCTTTCATATTTCCTTGTTTATTGAAAACTTGAAGGCGAATGGTGTGCGGACCCATTGTTGATGACGAATCGATTGACCAGGTTGCAAGATTTGCATTAGACTGATTGTTTTTAGAAAACCATTGATTCATATCAAATGCTTGCTGATATGAACGGTTTAAAAGAATCCAATGATTTGGATCTTCTGCAGATGCATATTCAACAATAAAATATTCAAAATCTTTTGCAGAAGCAGCTCCAATGATAGGTACTTCACCGGCCAACAGCGTATTATCATAAGGGAAGCGAATGTGTGATGTTAAATTGTTAACTACAATATTTCCAAGATCTGTATTACCGCTTGATGTTGTCATTCGGACATTATATGTTCCATCGGATACTGCATTTGCCTTACTGTCTGTCCAATCCCAAAGGACCTGATAAACCCCTGGTTCTTTTGCAATATCCACAAGTCTTTTGATAAGGTTTTCTTTCTGATAGACTGTTATGGTTATATGTTCGCTTTTTACGACCTGATACTTGATTGTGGCTGATGTATGATATTCTGATGATAGCTGAGAGACTTGTTGGTAATCTAAGCCAGAATCATCAATTGTTGAAGTTTTTGTTGTCCTGTCCCACCATACTTTACCATTGTAGGCAACATAAGCGATTCCTCGAACTTGTTTCTCAGCCAGGTCAAGTTGAGAAGCAGGTATGGTTAACCGTATCCATGCGCCTGTTCCTGGTAGCTCTCCCATAAATCTTAAAGATGCTGAGTTTTGAATACCACAAGTTTGAATCAGATTTTTTCCCCAATAGGCACGATGCTCCCCATTTCCTTTATCAGTGTAAAATTGAAGCAAAATTTCAAGAGGTGGATGCTCTGAAGACAAATAAACATATTGAACAATATGATCTTCTTCTGCAAGATATAATGGATTGTCGGGTCGAATAAAATAATGTCCATGAACGCCATTTTTCGTTGGATTTGTATGAGATCTGATGCCACTATATCTGGTGTCTGTTTCCCACTCCCATTTATCAATTGCCTGAGAACTTTCAGGTATGACATCTTCAACCCAGATAACAGGACAGTCAGTAAATGTTTGGTAGCCTGGAGAAATTGTATTGTCGTAAGTATAGACACCTGATGATGGATGAACGTTAAACTTCTTAATTTCCATACTTTCATTTCCTGCTTTATCAGATACCTTTAAACAAATGGTATATTCTTTTGCATTCATTTCACTAGTATTTATTATTGCAATCAAATCATCTGATACAGGCAATGGGTTCATAAAGACATCAAAAACAGTTTCGTTACATGACAAACACAAGATGTTGGCAGTGTATATGTTGGGATCAGTTGCTATACCATAAATTTCAATGTATCCTGCAGACTGCTGAATGATATTGCTAATATGAGAAACTGGGGAATCATTATCAATATGAATGTGTTGCTTTGTGACTTGATTGTCTTTGGTGATAATCAAATGATATAAACCATCTTCCATAATGGTTTCATCAGCATCCTGACCATCCCATTCAGCAGAGAATTTTCCGGATTCCATGCTTTGTTGATGAACTAGGGATGTAACCCAATCTCCATTTGTTTTATAAATTCCAACAGATATGTTACTTGTTTCGTTTAGAGAAATTTCGATTGGAAGAATATCTTTTTGTCCATCAATTGAACCCGGTGAAAAGAAATGTTCCGGTACTGTCCCACAGTTATTTTTTTCAATAAAATGAATGTGACCAGTATCCCCAATATCAATATTACATTGGGCACTTTCTACTTGAAAATACTGGCAACCAGAAGATGGATGACACCCCTTAGAAATAAGGCAATCTTTTTCAGGGCAAGTAATAGAGACAATCTGGTTATTCTTGCAAGATTGACATTTATTTAATGTCGTGTGTATGGATAACATTTTTGTAATAGTAGATTCATAGCCTGAATCATCAGCAATGATGAAGTTTATTAACTGATTGTGATTTTGTGAGGTGCAGTTAATATCAAAAGTAAAAACAAAGGCGTGTTGTTGTCCAGCTTTTAATTGTTTCTTTTTAGTGATGCCGTCTGTGAAACTTATGAGCTCATCAGATGAAGCTGTAACAGTAATTTTTCTGCTGGTCAGAGGGGAACGATGATTCAAAACATCAATGGTAGTGGTGTTGTTTTGAGATGGTGCGTTCAGGTGGATCATTTCAGGCTGTTTTGATAAACGTTTGTTGCGTTTGGTTTGAATTTTCCAATCACCAGCTACGGGTGTGACACGAATTGGATTACTTTGATTACTTTCAATATATTTTGAGTCAATACATGTTACAGCGTAGGTGTAAGTTTTTCCGTTTGACAATCGGGTATCGGTAAATGATGTCTTTGTGATAGGTTCGAACTGATAAAGGAGGCGCTCATTGTTTCTATAGATGTAGTAGCCTAATATATCCGGTTCTGTATTCTCATTCCAGTTTACTTGAATAATTGTATCTCCTGGTGAGGTATTAATACCAGTTGGAGGATCTGGTGGTTTGATATAATGAATTAAAATCGGCGCTGTTGGAGTACCAAGTTCTCCACTTGTATTTATCATGACAGCAGTAATGGCATTTTCACCTTCAGCTAATTGAATGTTTGTAAAAATAAACTCACCCGTTTCATATGAATTTGTAAAAGTATAGCTTTTTTCATTTATAAATAACTGAACCTTTGATTCTGGATATGTAAATCCATTGATTGATATTATGGGTTCTACTGTAAATGTATTGTCAATTGGATTTGAAATGTAAATTTCGTCACTCATGGTTGAAATAATGACACGTTCAGAATAAGTGCTTTCATTACCCAATCGATCTAAAGCAGAAATATAATAGACATAATATTGGTTCGCATTGATTGCTTCATCCACATAATGAGTAGAAGTAAGACCTGTTTTCAGTAACACATTTTGTTTATATATATTATAACTTGAAAAATCAGATTCTGTATTCGCTGACCATTGAAGAGAAATTGTATTATTGCTAAATGTTCCAGAAAAATTTGTTGGCGTTGCAGGTGATGTGTGATCCACAGTGATGGTTAATACATTTTCAGTTTCACTGTTATCAGCATTGTCTATTGCTTTATAGATAATGGTGTATGTGCCTTCTTGTGAAAAAAGTAAAGGATCTTCATATTCTTGAAAATTTTCAGAGTTCAATTGAAAAACAATTTTTTCTAGTCCGCTCTCTTGGTCAGTAGCAGTGAAAGAAAGGCTAAATCCAGATTTTACATAATAAATATTGTTTTCGAGATAGAATATACCCTCTGTTGAAAAAGATGTTGTTGGTGGAATATTATCCAGTAGAACTTCATCTGCGCCAATATCAAATCCATTATTTACTGGTCGGCTTTCATAATCAATGTCTGTCGTTACAGAATTATCTTTCCCCTTATCGATGCATGGGGAATCCCATAGGATGTGAAAATTATCCGATTCAGAGGAAATGTATTTAGGCAAAGCATTTATATTATATGTTCCTGTATAACCACCTTCTATGTTTGAGTATTCTACACTTATTTCAACATTATTATCTATTTGAATTTGTTGTCCATTATTCCATAAAATTGAATTTAATATTTTGAGTGAAGAAGACGAATATCGAGCAACAATTGCCACGCCATTTTGATTATTATTGTGAGTTATTGTGCAGTGAACTATTTCAAGAGATGAAAGAGCGCTATATATTGCATCACCATCATATTTTGCAGAATTTTTAAAAATGATACAATTGATCAATTTGGGTGAAGCATTATAACAATATATTGCTCCTCCATAACCACTTGCATAATTGTCTTTAATAATACATTTGCTGATCGTTGGTGCAGCGCCTGATGTTATACTGACACCTCCACCATCATAAGCTTTTCCATTTAATACAGTGAAACCTTCCAACCGGGCATCGTTTGATACTTTTGAATCAAACACTACAACACGATTACAATTTTCACCATTGATATAGGTATGTTGAGGGCCATTGACAGATTTAACAATAATATTTTTTCCATTAAAATTAATTTGTTCTTTGTATTCGCCATCCTTGACTTCAATAGTGTCAAAATCAATTGCTTCATCAATAGCATCTTGAATGGATTGATCAGGCTCAACAATAATTGTCCTATTTCTTTTATATTGAAATCCATTTTTTAGTTTGCTTGAAAAATTATTTTCAGTCGTAACAGTTATATCAACAAAACCCTCTGTGGCTGATGATGGGAGAGTACAGGTAATAATTTCATCTAACCATGTGTGGATTTCATTTACTTCATTATTACCAAACATAACTGTACCTGGTGAACTGCCAAAATGTTCTCCTTGTATCGTTATTGGAATGTTTCCAGAAATGCTTCCAAACTTTGGCGTGACTGATTCTATTTTGGGCCCTGGTGTCGACTCTGGAAATGAAATATAACTCAATGCGCCTGTTTGTAATGAATATGTGGAATTACTATTATTTATTATTTTTATTGTAAGGTGCTTACCTGAAGGAATAGTACAAGATTTATTGTTCGCTTCATATAATACAAATTGCTTTTCTCCATCTCCACGAGACACTATTTCCTGATTGCATGAATGATAGTCTTCACCATTGGTTGAGTATCCAATATCAATAGAGATAGGTTGATGGTGGAACATTGCCTCGTTAAATGTAAGCATTCCCGTCCATTCAGTTATTACGCTTTCGTTATCTTCCGGTTTATCAGCAATCCATATGGCAAAACTTCTTTTTTCTAAAGTTTGAGAGCCAGATATATATCTAAGGTTGTCGGATAGTACATTCTTGTTACCAAACCAAAAAATGCTAATATGGTATTTATCTAATGAATTTGAAAGAGGGTAGGTATCATTATACTTCTCGCTATCAACAACATACATATTTTCAGCAATGCCGTCTCCATTTATATCTGAATTATTATGATCACTATAATAATTTCCTAAAATGCTTGTAAAAATGTTCTCATTGAAGGAATAATACATTTTGGATTGAGTGTTCCAAATATTATAATATTTATCAGGATCAATACTTTCAGACTTGATGGTATTGTTATTTTGTTCAAAACTGTTCATATATACAAAATTATCTTTAGAATTACTTAAAGATATTCCATATTGGTTTTCACTAATTCTATTTAAAAAAATGTTATTATTTTGAGAGACTGGAGAGTTAATAAAAATGTTATTACCCGATATAGATCTTACCGTATATAGTGATATACCGTTAAGGGTATTCGCTTTAAAAGTGTTTTCACTGATAACATTTTCAGATGACCCACTAAGCCGAATACCGTTATATGAGTTCATATTGCATATATTATTCACGATAATATTTTTATTTGCATATAGGATACGACCAGAATATAAATCCAAAGTAATTAACTCTATTCCATTTGCTTTGTTTAACAAACAATTGTTATCAATAATTATATTTTCAGAAGATCCTTCCAGGAAAATGCCTTCCCTTTCATTAAAATTGCATATATTTGTTGAAATCAAATTATGGTCTGATTGGTCTATATAAATACCATAAAAGTTATTGAAAATCGTATCTTTGCCACACCTGTTGTTTATTATTGTACAGTTAGAGCTTAATGGATCTAAATAAATAGCAGCTTTTGAATCCTGACTTGCACCATATATAGAAAAACCTTCAATGTGTACATTGTTTGAGCTAACCCAGAAAGCATGATTTCCCTGACTTTTAGCGATAACAGTTACGGACTGATAACCACTTGCTGAAATAATTTTTATGGGACTATTTATCTGTAAGTTTTCTTTATATATTCCAGGTTCAACAACAATGATACTTCCTTCTTGCGCAGAGTCTATTGCTTCCTGGATTGAATCCAGATGTCCATCACCAACAATATGATAACTTACTGAGTATGAACTTGAGACAGAAGTAAGGGGATATAAGTCATCTGGTTCATCTTCAGGTAAATTATAAGCTGTATCAACAATACCATCCATGTTATTGTCTGGAAACTGATGATTGCTATAATAATTTCCCAAAAAATTCTTTTGAAGCATTTCTTCCCAGTAATAATACATTTTTTCTGAAGAATACCATCTGTTTTTAGACATATTTACCGATTGAACGTTTGATAAAGTATTTGTAAGAAAGTCATTTTGATAGATAACGTTATCCATAGAGCTATCAAGTTGAATTCCTATTTGATTGCTTGCGACTATATTATTATAAATATAGTTTTCATTTGATGATTTAATAATCATACCTGATTGGTTATCATACAGGTGAATATTATGGATATGGCATTTTTTTACATTATTCAGAAAGATTCCAGCACACTGGTTCCCTTTTACTCCTTTGATAAAGAATCCTTCAATATTAACATTATCTGCTGATATTTCAAATGCATGATCATTGGTGTTTTTCGCAATAATCGTTACCTTCTTCGGTCCACTCTGCGATTTAATTATCAAGGGTTTGTCAATGACAAGATTTTCTTCATAAATACCATCTCTAACGATGATAGTACTTCCCTCTTTTGCATTGTTTATAGCTGTTTGAATGTGATCATAGCCAACACCACCAACATACAAAATGTCCTGAAAGAACTGCGGAGAATTTTTGGGTAGAGAAATAAAGGACAGAAGATTTAGTAAACATATCGTATAATCTGATGCACTATTGTTTGTTATACTTACAGCCAGATATTCACCTGACAAAACTGTAAAAGCTTGAGCATCAGCCTGAAAGATATACTGCATATAATGTGTTGTTTTTGTAAAAGTTGATGTTGGGCCTGCAGGCAAAAAAGTCTTTTGATCTGTTGTTTTACCTATTTGAATACTCAAGGAATCTGGTACAGAATTGGTTGATTTTATTGTAATCAGTCCTTCCCACATTCCTGAATCTGGATATATTAAATTTTTGGAAGATGAATTTTCTGTTATCCAAACAATTGATTCGTTTTTCTTAAGAATGATTTCGGAATAATCAAATAAAGGATTATTTATGCTTAATACATTATTGTTATTTAAATACAATAACTGTGGAATATAGTTTTTTGTATGATGAGTTAATGGATAATTATCTATACCTTGTGTTTTAATTGAATATGCTTGATCTGCGATATAATTTTTATCACTATCTTGTAAATCATGATCACTATAGTAATTGCCTAAATAAGATTTGTGTAAATAGGTATTATTAAGAAAGTTTATTTGAACAGGTGATTGCCAGGTAGAGTCTTTTGAGTCCTCTGTTTCTGATAATACATTGTTAGTATTAGTTGAAAAATCATTAAAGTAAAATATATTGAAATCAAAATTATTTAGACCGTTATTATTATTGGTTAACAAATTATTTACTACAATATTTTCAGAGCCTTTTGATATGTTTAAACCATTACGGCGATTGTTTGATAAGATATTGTTTATAATGATATTTCTACCTGAATATATATAGGAATAGCCACTGTCTTTACTATAAAGAGCCAATCCATCGTCATTATTTGAACATGTATTTGCTATAATTCTATTATTATTTGAGCCATAAAGAATTATTCCATCAGAGTTAAAGTTACATATATTAGAGTTTATAAAATTATAGTTGCTTCTAACAATAATTCCATTGTAATTTTTATGTAATTTGTCAAGACCACACCGATTATTAATTATTGTACAATAATCAGCTTTATCATTAAGATAAATTCCAGCATCATCATAATCCTCTGATCCAAAAATTGTTAAACCATCAATGGTTACCTTTTTATTTGAAATATATATAGTATCTTTGTCTGAGTTTTTTGAAATCAGCGTTACTGAATTATAGTTTCCCTCTGATCTAAGCGTTATTGATTTGGAAATTCCAATATTTTCGATGTATGTTCCATCTTTTACTATGATAATATTTCCATTTCTTGCATCGTTAATTGCTGACTGAATCGTTTGATATTTTTCATTTTTTCCTACATATATCTCAATAGGATTATAATAAAGAAGCTCTGAAAAGCAACGTTCAGCACCTATATTTGTTGTCACTGTTATGTCAACACTACCAACACTTTGTTCCGGAGCAATAAAGTGAATACTATTATTGTTCCAGTTTATATATTGTGTTACCGGGGCGCTTCCGAAGTAAATATTTCCAGAGCCTTGTTCATCTCCAAAACCTGTTCCATTTAACACTACAGTATTTCCCTCAAGTACTGTAGGAAAATTTACAGAAAAAACAATTGGTATAGTAGGAGTATCTCCTGGGGGCGTAATATAAGTAGATGCACCACCAAGAATTAAATCATTTATTGAATTGAAATCAATTTGAAGTGCTAAATATTCTTCTTTTGGTAAAGTTAAAGGAAAGGCATTGGTTAAAAATTGAAAACAGTCATCTGATTCATTTGAAACATTTAAATGTGCTTTAATATTTGCAGATGTAAAGTCAGTTATATTACTTGATGTTCCAATAGAAAGTGTTAATGAAACGCTCTCATTATCATAAGGGAGCATATCAAAACATATTTGCCCGCTCCATCCATCCTTTTCAGAAAACACATATTCTTGCTCAGCTTTGGTTTTAGAAAACCAGATATATGATTCTTTTTCACATGACAATGATTTGATGGGCCGTGATGGATCATTTTTATACATTTCTTTATTGTCACATAAATACCAGATTACAGGTGTGTATGATTCATATCCTGAAGAAAGAGAATACTCAATACTATCGCTAATTGATATATTGCTATAATAGTTCCCTAAATAATTCTTTGAAAAATGATTATTGTCGTTTTGATGATATATAGCTGAAGGAGAAAATAAATTTTCTTTTGAAGATTCATTATTGATAGAGTTATTGATAAAGTTATTCAGATAAATTGAACTCTTATATCCATTTTCTAAAATGATTCCATATTCAGTGTTATTTAAAAAAATATTTTGTAAAATTTGATTGAAATTATTTCTTGCTGATTTTGCGCTTATTCCTGTTGAATTACTGATAAATGCATTTTTTGTGAAACTGTTTGCAATACAATAATAATCACCAATTTCTGTACCTATGTTATTGTTTTGGATCGTATTGTTAAAAAAATTATTTTTGCTGCCATGTATTGTTAAACCATAATTATTATTAGAAAAAGTATTTTCATTCACACTGTTATAAGATCCACCAATAGATATGCCACTTTCATTTCCAATACAGACATTTCTGGTAACATGATGATGGCAACATCCAATAGAAATCCCGGTGTCTTGATTATTATTACATTCATTATTGTCAATAGCATTATTCGAGCCACTTGTTGAAATTCCAAAATCATTGTAATTACATTTATTATTATAAACTACATTATTCGAACCACTTACTGAAATTCCAAATCCTTTATTGTGGATACAAATATTATTACAAATAGTGTTATTATCTTTTTTTACTTCAATTCCATGATAGTTTTGATATTCACTTGTATAACCACAACGATTGTTTTCTATAAGACATTTACTTGCATTTACTTTAATGGCATGACAATTGTAATCATCATTTGCACCATAAACTGTAAAACCTCTAACAGTTGTGTTGTCTTTATTTACCAGCAGGGCATCCTTGCTATTATCTTCAGCGATAATTGTAATATACTCATAGCCCTCAGCAGACTCAAGAATTAATGATGTATTTATAACGATATTTTCATTGTATATTCCAGGATCAACAATTATAGTTTGGCCATCAAGAGAATGATCAACTGCAGCTTGAATGTTTTTTATTTCTCTGGAGGGACCTACATTGATAGTTTCCGGAAGATATTCAAACGCAGTAAATAGTGCTAATTGACCTGAAGTAGTAATAACCTTAATTTCCACTAAACCTGGACCATGGGGAGGTGCTTTACAAACAATTTGGTTTTGGGACCAGGTATCTATTTGATTGGCTTTTTCATTGCCAAAATATATAGAACCTTTTTCATTGCCAAAATTGGCCCCATTTATTGTAATGGAAGTTAATCCTTTTTCTAATACTTTTTGGGGGTCTATACTTAAAATATTGGGTTTACCAGGCTGCCCGGCGGGTTCAGAAATATAAGACCATGCGCCACCTATATAAATTTTGTCGTTATCCGAATAGTAAGAATAGCCCAATTTGATTGCTAAATGGGTATTTGGGGTAACATCAAAAGCAGTTTTACTGGTCATAAAAATACCATCTTCTGAAATATTCGCCTTCGGTCCTATAGATTGAAAGTAAGAATACTCATTTACAATTCCAATCTGAATTTCCTTTTCAGCTAAACTGTTGAATATTTGCCCTGACCAGGCATCATTATCACCATATTCAACCAGCGTCTTAAAAACAGATTCTGATTTCCATATTCTGTTATCATAGTTCACAGATACCAATGCAATAGGAGTTGTATAATTATTTAGTGATAGAGCACCATTTTGGGTTAAAAACCACATCAATATTTCATAGTTTTCAATAGATGATAGTAATGGTGATTTATCAAATCCTTTGGATTCAGGTATTTGTAGATAGGTATCTCCTATTCCATCATCATCTTCATCTTCCAGATTTGTTTGATCACTATAATAATTACCCACATAGCTTTTAAATTTCTGATTATTATATGTATAACAGATAGGGGATGGTGAATTTAATATATTACTCGTTTGACTTTTAGAAAAAATATGCGCTTGAGAATTATCGATGAAATTATTAAGATAAATAATATTTTTAGATGAATTTTCAGACAAAAATATGCCGTACTGACTATTGCTAGAGATAATATTTTTCATAAATATATTCTCAGAACTATTATTATATATAGCATCATTATTTTGTAAAATCTCATTATCGATTATATTATTGTATTTGCTGTTGTTGATATACAAACCTTTATCATTATTTTTTTCTAACAAATTTCTATTAAAAATATTTTGATTTGAATCGTGAATACTAATTGCAGTTTGATTTTTTTGGAAAACATTGTCGAGTAGTGAGTTATTATCAGAGTTTTTTAGATGCATTCCTGCGACATTATTGATATTGAAAACATTTGAGGAAAGGGAGTTATTGTCAGAATAAACTAACTGCATGCCATAAACGAGATTGTTATTGCACTTATTATTTAATATTTCGTTATTAGAAGATCTTATAATAATTCCCGCTGTATTATTATATTTACAATTGTTATTATGTATTATATTTTCAGACTGTCGAATTTCAATTCCGACGGAATTATAGTTACATATATTGTTGTAAATATTACTTTCAGAAGTTAAACCTTTAATTCCTACTGAATTATAGTTACATAAATTGTTAGAGACGACATTATTTTTTGCGGATGACCACCACGAAGCGGATATTTGAATTCCAATATTAAAACCTTTATTTTCTCCACCACAACGATTTTTACTAATTATGCAATGACTCGTTGAATCAAGTTTGATTGCAGCAGAGTCAGAATTATTTGTTCCAAATATAGTAAAACCTTTTAAAACAACATTATCAGCATTGATAGAAAAGGCACTTTCGTCTTTGACAGCAACAACTGTTACTGATTCATATCCACTTTCTGATAGTATTGAAATGGATTTATCAACAATAACATTTTCTATATATGTTCCTTGCCTAACTACAATTGTATTTCCATTAATAGAAGCATCTACTGCAGACTGAATAGTTGTATAAGGTTCGCTTATACCTACAGTCAGTGTCAATGGGAGATATGTGAAAGCATTACTTAGACTGTAAGATAATCCATTGCTGGTTGTCACAATAATATCAACGATACCTATTTGGTTTGGAGGCACAGCCATAATGATTTCATCGTTGGACCACTTTGTATAATGATTCGATTGAACATCACCAAACAAAACAAAGCCAGAATCCTGAATGTCATTTAATCTTATACCTGTTAAGACAACCTGTTGACCTCCAGAAACAAAACCTTTCTTTGGAGATACAGATTTAATATAAGGTGGATCAGGAATTGATGGATTCTCAATAGGAGGTATAATATAACAAAATAAACCTCCTGTTAGTATTGTACAATCATCATAATCTTTTCTTTGTATTCGAACTGCCAGATGATTACCTGATGTAATTGTTAAAGGGTTTGCATCAAATGAAAAATAATTTTCTGATTGAGAGCAGTCAACAGTAGTAGATAATAAAGGAGTAAAACCCTCCTCAGAAAAATTTTGTCCATTATCATAATACCAAGCAGAAAAAGATCCAATCTCTAATGATAGTTTACAATTATCAGAATCATTATTTTGAATAGTGTATATCTGACCAGACCATATATCATTGCCAGAAAATTTTTTTTCTTCGTGAAACTTATTAGGGCTTACGAATAAATAAGATTCATTATCATCATTTATAAGTAATTTTTTGTAGGGTTTGAATGTATTCCCTTTTTGAATTTTATTTTCATACAAATATAATATATTTAATGAATAATGTTCATTTGATTTTACTAAAGGATAGTAATCAAGAATATTCTTTTTGATTAATGGCTGGTCTCTTATTCCATTTTCATTTAAATCCATATTATCATGGTTATCGTAATAATTACCCATATGCTGCTTTAATTCTTTATCATTATATGTATAATGAAGTTGTATAGGAGAGCGCAAGTAGTTTGATCTTATGTACGATCCACCGTTTAAATCAAAATAATCTGTAGTATTTTGAAATGAGTTTAAGTATATACGATTATAATCAGCATCATCAAATCTTATTTTACATGAGTGAAATTTGTTATTGAATACAATATTATTATTACTATTTAAAACCAGATTATATTCAAATATATTGCTTGCAATTATAATATTTTCACCATAAATCCCCCCCCCTCCTACCGTATTGCTCAATATCTGGCTATAATTACTTTCAATAGCTACATAACCAGAAATATTTTCAACTATATAACAATATTCAGTATGATAACCTAAAAAAATCCCATCACAATCACACTTTAGTACTGTCAAATTATTTATAATTGGAGAATAATCGTTTTTATTTTCCGTTCCAGAGTGTATTCTCTGATAAATTTCAAACCCCTCAATTTTAACATTATTGGAAAGAACTGTTATTGCATTATATGTGTCATTATCATCAGGAGGAGAAATGACTGGTTTGAAACTGGCTTCGGTTTCATTGTATTCATCTGGTTCAAGATAAGCAATAAGACTCATGGGCTTATTTATTATAATACTTTCTCTGTATGTATTGTCTTCATCATAATAACTTTCTTCACCATTAACAATTATCGTATTCATAGATTTTGCTATATTAACAGCTTCTTGTATGGTATTAAAGTAATATTCTTCACCACAAATATCATAATTAAGATCAGGATAATAATATGATCTATCTCTAACAAAAAGAACTGGAGAAATAATTTCAAAATCTCCTATCAATGGATAATCATCACAACCAGCATTTGAATGACAGTTTTCATCATCACCACAGATTCCATTATAACAATAGTTTTCAATAAGATCATGATCACTATAGTAGTTTCCAATCCCATATTCATAACTCGAATGTATGGTTCTGGAGTAATAATAATTCACAGATGGACAGTAGAAATCTTCTTTATTTGGACAATTATTGTAATCAACATACCAATGATTGGGTTGAGAATCTTCGGCCTGAACGCTTGTGTCATAATAGGGATGATCTTCAAAATTATCTATAAAATTATTAAAATAGATAAAATTATTAACTGATTTATTTAAATAAATGCCTGCTTTTTGGTTCATTTTACTAATATTTTCAGTTATGATATTATTATTAGAATTTTCAAGAAGGATGCCGTAGTTTTGATTCTTTTGAAAGGTATTACCTGAAATTATATTTTCAGAAGAATTTTTCAGGTAGATGCCATTTGAAAACATTTCAAAATCATTGTCTTCAATATCTAAACTCGACTTATTATTCAATATCTTACAGTTAGAAACTTCTTTCAGGTAAATGGCCGAACAGTTATTATTTGAACTATCGCTAGTTTTCAATAGCGTAAATCCTTCAATAACAACATTATCTGAATTGATTTCAAAAAGATTACATGCATTGTAACGAGCAATGATATACGTCATATGAAAACCATCTTTCGATCGTATAATTAATTGCTTGTTAATCATAATTGTTTCAGATTCATATTCACCACGTTCAACAAGAATTGTATCACCCTCCGCAGATTCAGTTATTGCTTCTGAAATCGATTCGAAATCACCATAATCCTTCGAGACAACCCATTCATTTGAAGCTCTCGCATTTATTGGAAATTGACTAATTGTGATTATCGATAAACACAGAACAAACAATATTTTTCTCATGATATTTACCTTTTCTTACATTTGCTTAAATCTTCAGATTAGTTAAAAGATTGATCTTTATCTTTTTAATAAGCAATACTTTAAATTTTTTTAAAAAAGACACAAAAGCTATCCTTGTCCAATAGCCACTACATTGACAGTAATATTATCTATTCTTTCTGTTATAGACAATTTTTCAAGCACATGTTCATCAGTAAAAGGCGCAAACATGGCAATGGTGATAAAATCATGTTTGGTCTTTTTTGCGTATTTTGCTGCCTGTATGATTGCATCTTTTGCTTCATAAGCATTAACAAAACTTTTCACCTCAATCAGCCCTTTTTTTTCACCTTTACACGATAAATGTAAATCCACTTTGCCATTGCCTGTTGGAAATTCTGGGCTGATTGTACATCTTTTTCTCAATGCCATCGTTAACCAGTGATACAGATGGAAATGCCCCACAGCTTCAGTTAAATGTAGATCGGATTTCCTTCGGGGCTGATTGGCCCAGGGATTTTCTCCATGATCTTTCAAGTTTTATGCAATACTCTCCAATTTTGTTATCCAGCAATTAAAACGTGGACAGGCGGCACGGATCGTCTGTAGACCAATCATCTTACATAAGTCAGGACCATGAAACTTTTTATTAAAAGCAGGGAAAACCTTACTTATACGACGATGGGGACACGTATCATACCCATCATCTATATTTTCGGCGCCACCACAATTCTTCAAAACAGAATGAAAATAGTCAGCATGATCTGTCAGGTTGAAATATTCAGCCATGATATCTGGCGCACTGAATAGTAAGGCTTCAAATTCGTATTGTTGAATATATGGTATAAATCGATTCTTTCTTTCTAAAGGGATAAGTGCCAGAATGTCTTTTTCCAGTTCCATGACATTTCGATGCTCTCGTTTTTTGAAGCCATAAAAATCATACAGTGTTGTCGTGTAATCAAAGTTGTATATCAAACAACGCAGTTCGTCCTTAATTTTATCAAGACTGACATTTCCACGCATATCAACTGGTTGAATAGATATATTGAATGAGTATAAATGTGGCGCCAATATTTGGGAAACAAATTCACGTTCAGTCGCACCTTCAACACTAACAGCGATTCTCAACATGTCGGTACACCTCCAATTAAATTTTTTTGCCAGATGTCTCCAATGGCATATTGTTCCAGCCACAATTTTAAATGACTTTCATCCAGTCGAATAAATGTTGATGCATTGTTTTCATATTTTACGACAACAATATCGTTACAGTCAAATTCATTTGCCAGGGTAACTGATTGTGTAGAAACAATAATCTGTGTTTGGTGTGAAACACTTTGTATAAGGCCCGCTAACAATTGTATTGCATAAGGATGCAATCCCAACTCAGGTTCATCCAACAGAATGATTCCAGGTAGTACGGGTTGTAATAACAATGTTGCCAGGCTGATAAATCGCAAGGTGCCATCAGATAGACTGTAAGCATCTAAATAATCATCACTACCGAAATGTTTCCATCGTAAACGAATTCGTTGAGGATTTAATTTGTCTGGTTTCAGAACAAAATTTTGTATAAAAGGCGCTACTCGTTGTACAGTTGAAAGAATTTTTTGGAATGCGGATGTTTCCTTGATAGCATATAAAAATGCAGCAAGATTTTCAGCTTGAGGACGCAAATAATAATTGTCATTCAGGTCGCATGCATTTTTAATTGGTGCAGCGTCTATAGTATCATGGAAATGATAAATTTTCCATTCATCCAGATAAGATGAAACCTGGCTTTCAATTGTAAAATCTCCTGGTTTCGGCAGAGATGATTCCAGTGCGCCTGGTAAAGCCAACATTTTTGATTGAGAACCATTAACTTGTTTATTGTCATTTGCTGACCATTCAACATATTCTTTTTGGATAACAAGCCGGTCATCAGAAGAAGGCAAGAGGATAACACCATAGCCAATGGTGTTAAATTGTAAGTGAATGTCAATTAACTGGCTATATCTGCGTCCAAAATATAGCAAACGATCCATACGCTGTTCAGCTACATATAGTTGCAAATCCTTGTTTAAGAGTTTGTTCATCAGCTTGAACAAATGAATGAAATTTGATTTCCCTGCACCATTTTGGCCCAATAGAATATTTATTGGCTGCAACATGATATTTATGTGCTGAATGGATTTAAAATTTTTTAATTGTATTTTATTGATCATTGATCATATCTCTATATTTTATTTAAATTATTAATTTATAATTATTTTACAAAATGAATATATCCTTTTTTCTTTGCCTGTATAAGTAATCCCAAAGTGCCTGTTATATTAATATTATGTAAATGGGCTATTAGTCTTACATCTCAATCATCAAGAAAACACAATGTTAACCACGTAGACCTTAATGTTCCGACTAAAGCCGACTAAACCTCAACGATGAAGACACCAAAACATATGTTTTCTATCTATCATAATTAGATCAATTCTATGAAAGAGAATGATTTATAGTGCGAAAATTATAGAATTTTATTGTTCAAAAGTAATTATCTGTCTATGTATATTGATAATAGCTGGACCCAAAAAAATCAAACAATTTTGGCATCCTTTTCTTTTCTATTTGAAGATATTCTCACAGGTAAACCCAGTTCTTCTTTAATTTGTGCGATGTAACTTGTTTTAAATGTATTTGGTGATGTTATCATTCTCATATAAATATTCCTTATCAAGATAGTCTAAAACTTAGTAGTCTCAAACTTCAGATTGTTATTTAAAATGCAATCTTTGACATGTCAATTAGTAAAACATAGGAATACATGCCTTCTTTCAGGACGAAAAATCTCATACATAGCCTGATATATGATATCTACAAAAAAATACAAAAATATACTCCACCTCACCCTCAAAAACCTTGTTACCAGGTTTTAATTTGACAGAAAATAATAATTTGATATATTTCATAGCTATGAAATCCAATATTCTATAATTTATAATTCAAAAGGAGTTCGTCATGCTGGCTA
>Ga0272440_1001467_pt1 | contig 19190 bp, 17 predicted proteins | sample SSMMMBAug17_FD_192440 | JGI IMG/M metagenome (GOLD analysis project Ga0272440, IMG submission 192440) | Marine sediment archaeal communities from Little Sippewissett salt marsh, Falmouth, MA, United States - SSM-MMB-Aug17 | ecosystem: Environmental > Aquatic > Marine > Wetlands > Sediment ...
ACGACAAACTCTTAGATCGCGCACTTGAAATTGCCAGAGAAATCGCTGATGTCAATCAAGAAATGCTGCCTGTTGTGAAGTCCTTGATAGATTTTCAGAATGACCATTCCTTTGATGAATCATTTGCACATGAACGTACAGGTTTTAAATCATTTGTTCAACAACATTTAGTTGCTTGAACAACATAAAAAAATAAGGAGAAAATTTTTATGAATTCAGAAAAATATTTATTCACTTCAGAGTCTGTTACCGAGGGCCATCCGGACAAAGTGGCAGATGCCATTTCAGATTCCATACTTGATGCGATTATTGCTCAGGATAAAAATGCCCGTGTTGCCTGTGAAACATTGGTAACAACCGGACTTATATTCATTGCTGGAGAAATTACGACTGATTGCTATGTTGATATGCCACAAGTTGCCAGAGACCGTGTGAGAGATATTGGGTATCATTCCTCACAAATGGGTTTTGATTGGAAAACATGTTCTGTTCTAACCAGCATTGATCATCAATCTGAAGACATCGCTCAGGGGGTGAATACGGGTCAAGGACTTTTTAAAGATCAGGGCGCCGGAGATCAAGGGCTGATGTTTGGTTTTGCTTGTGATGAAACACCTGAACTGATGCCCATGCCAATTATTTATGCACATAAATTATGTCAACGAATGGCGCTGGTTCGAAAGAATGGTGGACTGGATTTCTTACGTCCTGATGGTAAATCTCAGGTAACGATTGAGTATGAAGCCGGTATTCCCAAACGTGTAGATACCATTGTTATCGCAACACAGCATAAGCCGGATATCAGTCATGATGAGCTTAAGGATGCGGTTGTAGAGGAGGTGATCAGAAAAGTAATCCCCAAAAAAATGATTGATGGTGACACGCGTTTTCTGATTAATGCCACCGGTCGTTTTGTCATTGGTGGTCCGATGGGCGATTGTGGCTTGACCGGTCGAAAAATTATTGTCGATACCTATGGCGGTCAGGGAAGTCATGGTGGGGGGTGTTTTTCAGGTAAAGATCCATCAAAGGTTGACCGAAGTGCGTCCTATATGGGCCGACATATTGCAAAAAATATTGTGGCATCCGGTGTCGCAAAAAAATGTGAGGTTCAGGTTGCCTATGCAATTGGTGTTGCAGAGCCGGTTTCTGTAAATGTGGATATGATGGGCACAGGTAAAATTTCTGAAGTTCGACTTCAGGAAATCATTCGAGAAACATTTGATTTAAGACCTGCGGCGATTATTGAATATCTGGATCTGCTACGTCCCATATACGCACAAACTGCAGCATATGGTCATTTTGGAAGAATAGAAACAGAATTAACCTGGGAACATACGAATAAGGCTGATGAAATAAAAGAAAAAGCCGGAATATAATTTTTTTATTTTTTCCTTGATTTTTATTCAGCGTGATGATAGAAAATTTTTCAATCATTCAGGCACGTAGCTCAGTGGGAGAGCGCTACCCCGACACGGTAGAAGTCGTTGGTTCAAGTCCAATCGTGCCTACCAGCATATAACAAAGGGTCATGAAATTATTCATGGTCCTTTTTTTTTGTCTGAAACAGTTTTGCGGCAGAAACTAGGCCTGGTGCCCATTGTGGGGTGCCCAAAGCATGGACATGGGTATAAGCTGCAAGTACCTGATTGAAACACAAGCCATCATGTTGATCCCAAAACCCTTTACCTCGAATCATTTGAAAAGCCAAAGTTTCATCTGTCTGTTTGTTCCATTCCATTACCCTGGAGTAATGAAATTCATGACCACGAAGTTCGGTGCCCACTGGAAAAACCGGATTGGGCAGGCACACTTTAATTACAGAATAGCCGTGCGCCACAGGACGTTTTGAAAGATCAAATTTAATTGAAAAAATACTGGCCATTTCAAAAGGTTTATTGTCAACGATTACTGTCTGTCCCAGGTACATAAGTCCACCACATTCCGCATAAACGGGTAAGCCATATTGAATTGCCTGTCTGAGGGCATACCGAAATGATTGATTGCTTTCAAGTTGGTTGACCTGTGTTTCAGGAAAGCCCCCACCCAGGTAAAGGGCATCGATATCTGGCAACGAATGATCTGTCATCGGCGAAACATAAATTAGATCGGCCCCTTCTTTTTCCAAGGCGTCAAGATTTTCAGAATAATAAAATTGAAATGCGGCATCTCTGGCAATACCAATTTTCACTTTTTTCTGGGTGTTATGAGAATTGATATGATGAATTGCTATTGTTTCTGTTTCAGATTTTGGTAATAAACTATTTGCTTTATGTGCAATGCTGTAAACTTTATTGATATCCAGATAACGTTCCGCAACTTTTCTTGCGGAAATAATGGCATCATCTGTCCACTGATGTTCTTGCATTGGAACGAGCCCCATATGTCGTTCAGGAAAAATATTTTCCTTTAACCTGGGGATAGCACCAATAACTTTAAGACCTGTATGACTTTCAATGCATTGACGAATAATATTTTCATGACGCGCACCGGCCACGCGATTCAAGACAATTCCAGCAAATTGAACCTGTGGATCAAATATCATGCATCCATGAACAAGGGCTGCTAGGGTTCGCGTTGTTTTGGTGCAGTCTAAACACAAAACAACTGGCGTTTTCAATAGTTTTGCCAATTCCGCAGTACTTGTTGATCCATGTGTATCTATACTGTCATAGATGCCGCGATTGGCCTCAATGATAGCGATGGATTCTGTTTGGGTATGGGTTATAAATAATTCGACAATTTTATCAGGGGATAAAAGAAAGGTGTCAAGGTTATAGCAGGGCTGACCGGCGGCAAGTGCCAGCCAGCCAGCATCAATATAATCAGGGCCTTTTTTATAAGGAGAGATACAATTTTCTTTTGCTCTTAATGCAGCTATGATACCCAGTGATGTAATTGTTTTCCCTGAGCCACCGCTCAGAGCGGAGACAATTAGTCGTGGATATTTCATTAAATTTATGTCGCAGGCAAAAGTTTTTGTGTATCTATCCCAATAAATGGGCAAAACAAGAGGATTGGATTAATCTTCGTGTTCAGCCGCAGCCTGTTTACCAGTTCCTGGAAGGCCATACATTGTGGTACTTCCGCTTGACCAGTATTCTAACTGCCGGTCTTCAATCATTTTATTAACTATTTTTTTTGCGGCTCTTGGCTTTTCGCCCAGAATTTTTGCCAAATCGTTAAAATAAAATTTTGATTTGGACTTTTGTTTTTTTTGTAATTCTTCAATAACCTTTTGGGCTGCTTCTTGTTGATCCATGTTTTGCCTCTTCCTTATATTTGTTATACAGGGAGATGACTGATAGATTCAATACATCTCCCTGAAAGTTTTGAAAAAATTAGAATTTGAAGTTCGTGGTTTGACGCCATGTATAATATGCTGGATCGCGGAAATCATCAATCAGATGATGCGTAAATTCCAGTTCACATTTTTCAAAGAATCGTTCCCAGCCAATTCTTTCGGCCCATTCACCCAAACGTTCATATTTGTTGGCATCTGCCGCATAAGCTTCAACCATCTGACGAATCGCTTTTACAGTTGATGGCCATCGTGGTGTTTCATTGGGTAAGAATCCAACAACAACCTTTGAGAATTTTGGATTGCTGATTCTATTTGAAACTTTACCACCAGCCATCAAAACAATACCATCACCTTCTTTGTCAGCAAGTGGCATTGATGGACACATGGTATAGCAGTTACCACAGAACATACATCGATCGTTGTTTACTGCAACACTCTTGAGGGTCGCATCACCAACTTCGACTTTTGAAGGTTTAATTGCAGCAGTCGGACAGGCTGCAATTGCCAGTGGAATTTCACACATTTTATCAAGATATTCATGATCTAACATGGGTGGTTTGCGGTGATAACCGAGAATTGCGATATCAGAACAATGTACAGCACCACACATATTCAGGCAGCAAGCCAGCGAAATTCTTAACTGAGCAGGCAGTCGCATACGACCAAAATCTTCAAACAAGTCATCCATAACTGCTTTTACTGGTCCGGATGCATCTGTCGCTGGTGTATGACAATGAATCCAACCTTGAGTATGGATAATATTTGTAAGACCAGCGCCTGTTCCACCAATGGGGAATTTAAAACCACCGCCTGGTTGTTTTCTGGAGAGAAGATCATCTTTTAATGGTTGAACTTTCGCTTTGTTATCAACCATGAATTCAATATTGTTACGAGTGGTCCATCGAACATATCCATCACAATGTTTTTCAGCGATTTCACAGATTTCACGAATATGTGAAACACTCATCAATCGGCATCCACCGCAACGAATTGTGTATATTTCATCGCCTGTTTCAGAAACATGAACCAGAATACCGGGTTCAATAATTTCATGATACAACCATTTTCCTTTATTGTCCTTAATTACTGGTGGATAGAACTCTTCAAAATTTCTCGGTCCAATATCTGTGATTCTATCCTTCATTGGATTTTCAGGATCATAACCTGAAGATATAAAAGCCATTTGTTGCCCCCCCTATCTCTGATGATGTTTTCTGAATTCGTTAATGTCGCGATCCCAGCCGCCATCAACTTCGTTTTCTTTCCAGAAAATGTACGGATTGGATCGTGGTTCTTGAACATGTTGCGGGACAGGTTTAATGTTGGTGACTTCGAGAAGTTTCTGGAAGCCCTGACGTTTCATTAGCTCGCCAAGACGTTCACGGTTTTTACCTTCTTCCATCCACCAATCCCAAACATTCTCAATCACTTCTTTGATTTCATCGTATGGTTCTTCAGCTTTGACAAAAGGAACCAGCAAAGAACCCATTTGTGCACCATCAAGGATCGGTGCCTTGGCGCCAGCAAGGATCGAAAGACCACGATCATTACCAATTCTAAGCGCTCTGGGCATTACGTTGATACAATGCATACATCGGGTACATTCTTTATTGTTGATTTTGAGTTTGCCATCAACAACTGCCATACAACTGGTCGGGCAAAGATCAATCACTTCTTTTTGAATGTCAAATGCACCCCAATCTCGTCCTGAATGCGCACCGCCATTTGGAACTAATTCGCCACCCATATAAGCAGCAACAGCTTCTTGATCAATACGAATATCATCACGCCAGGTACCAACAAATGAAAGGTCGGCTCGGGCAATTGATGCCACACAGCAGTTGGGGCAACCATCAAATTTAAATTTAAATTTATATGGAAATGCCGGACGATGTAATTCATCCTGATACTCAACGGTCAATGTATGACAGATCGCCTGTGTGTCATAACATGCATATTCACATCGGGCCTGACCAATACAGTCGGAGGGGGTTCTTAAGTTTGAGCCAGAGCCACCCAGATCTTGATTGTGTTTGTGCGTCAATTCATAAAAAATTTCTTCCAGTTGTGGTGTTGTTGTACCAATAAAGATGATATCACCGGTTGAACCATGCATATTGGTGATACCACTTCCGCGAAATTCCCACAAATCACAAAGTTGTCGCAAATATTCTGTTTTATAGAATTTTCCTGCAGGATGGTTAATACGCATTGTATGGAAATGAGCAACACCTGCAAAATTTTCAGGTTGATCACAGTATCGACCAATGACGCCACCGCCATATCCAAAAACGCCAACAATACCACCATGCTTCCAGTGGGTTGTACCATCTTTGTAAGAAAGTTCAAGCAGACCAAGCAGGTCTTCACAAACATCAGTGGGTATCTGGAATTCAACGTTGTTTGCATTTACCCTTCTTGATTCGGCTTCCCTTTTAATGTCGCTTACGAAACTGGGCCACGGGCCTTTTTCCAGTTCGTCCAGCAAAGGGGTTTCGTGTTTCATGTTATTCCTTTACTCCTTTCATAAGATTATCGTACTAAATTTTTTCTGTCTCGATATATTAAAACGCCATCATGGCTAAATTTTTCCTGTTATAGTGTCTTTAAAGGTCTTTGTCAACCTTTTTTCATTCACTATGAAAAATATTTTTATGAGGTTATGTGCATATTGGTTGATTTTTGTACTGTTTTCTTTAAACAGTCAGCACATTTTACCAGTCAGCACATTTTACCTGTGCGCGTTCAATTCTTTTAAAAAGCCCTCTGGAACATCATAGCCTAGGGCAATAGCTTTATCACACTTTTCTATTGCTGCCTGATAGTCCTTTTTTTCAAACAATGCCAGGGCAAGATTATGGTATGCCACTGGAAAATTGGGTTCCAGTTCGATTGCTTTTTGTGCATATTCGATAGATTTATCCAGCTCTCCCAGCATAAAATGCGCACTTGCCAGTGAGGCATACGCTTGAATAAATTTTGAATTATATGAAATTGCCTTGTTAAGTGCAACAATCGCTTTTTCAGGTTCGCCTTTTTGTAAATGGACAAAACCAATATTGCCATAACCAATAGAAAAACCGGCACGTGCCTGAACCGCTTTTTCATTATATACCAGACATCCATCCAAATTGTTTCTTTGCAGGCAGATGCCACCCAATTGAACATATGCCTCAGCAAGGGTTGGACTGTTTGCAACGGCTTCTTTCAGCTCACTTTCAGCCTCATCATATTTCTTTTGGCCCAGGAGCGCAACAGCCAGATTGTAGTGTGTTGTTCCGCATTCCGGGTTCATTGCCAGTGCCTGACGCTGTGTTGCGATATATTCTTCTGCATTTTTTGCCAATGCCATAATATTTTCCTTATTTATAAGTTGATTAAAAATATTTTCCTAAATATTAATTTCAGAAAATTTCCGATAATCAATCCCATACTGTTGAATTTTGTATTGTATTACTCTTTTCGTTGTGCTTAATATATTTGCTGCTCTTGTTTGATTACCTTTTGCTTCTTTTAAGGCATCAATAATCAATGATGTTTCATAGGACCTGACAAGCATTTTAAAACCATCTTTGGAACGTTTGCCTGTTGAAGGGTCCTTTTTTTGTAAGGACGCCGGGAGTAAGTATCCATAAAGAACGCCGCCATCAGCCATGAGAATGGCACGTTCAATACAATTTTGAAGTTCACGAACATTTCCCGGCCAATGATAAGAAAGCAAGAGGTCCAAAGCTGAGCTGTCTATTCGTTTGACATTCCGCTTGAGTTGAACACTGAGCTGATTCACAAAATAATCTGCCAATAAAATGATATCCGCGCCCCGCTCTCGTAATGGTGGCACATGAATTGGAAATACATTCAGCCGGTAATACAGATCTGCACGAAAATTACCGGCATCAATTTCGCTCTCCAGATTTCTGTTAGTGGCTGTTATCACGCGGACATCAACATGAATCGTTTGAGTTCCCCCCACACGTTCCAGCTTTCTATCTTCAAGCACACGAAGCAATTTGACCTGAGATGCCAACGGCAATTCACCAATTTCATCTAAAAAAACAGTGCCGCTGTTTGCAATTTCGAATTTGCCAACCTTTTTGCCAATGGCGCCAGTAAATGCGCCCTTTTCATGTCCAAACAATTCCATCTCAATCAAATTTTCAGGAATGGCACCACAATTAATTTTTAAAAAAGGTTTCTTTTTTCTTGAGCTTTTTTTATGAATTTCAGAAGCGGCCAGCCCTTTCCCAGTTCCAGTTTCACCGGTAATAAGCACTGTCGCGTCAGAATCCGCAACCTGAGCAATTAAATATGCCAGCTCTCTCATGGCATCCGAATTGCCAACAATATTATTTGATGGATTGCGCTCGACCGCTTCACGCAAACGAATATTTTCATCCTTGATCCGACGCAAATGAACACGCGATGCCAAAATATTGGAAACAGTCTGCAAAAAAGGAACCTCGGTTTCCAAATCAGCGCTTTGAGCGGCGCGATCCACAGAAAGTGCACCAACAACTTCTCGACCATACTTGATGGGAACACATATGAACGCCATATCAGAACGATTCATTTTTTTTCTGGCGCCAGATCGATCCAAAAAGAGTGGCTCTTGATCCAGTGTTGGAATGGCTATGGGACGTCCGCTTTCAACCACTTTTCCGGTGATACCTTCACCCAGGCGGTAAAAAATGGGCGAATCGCGATCTGTTGGAATACCATAAGTTATTTCAACGTGAATTTCCTGTAAATCCCTCCGATTAATAGAAATCATGCCACGCTGCATGCCCGTTTCTTCAGATAGCAATACCAGCGTCTGATACATGATTTGCTCAAAATCAGAATTTTTTGTGTATAATTCACTTATTTTATTAATTGTTTTTAAGTATTTATCCATTTTTATTATCCAGTGACAAAATTCTTATTGCAAAGAATTTTAAATTATGGCACAAAATTGTTTATTTGTAAACAAAAATAATCCGAACTTCATAGGACTGTTTCTCTGGTACTGATAAGGATGTCTCTTCCCTGTGTCAATAAAATTAAGGGGTAACTTAAATGAATAAACCAGAAACATTGCGGATCCAATCCAAAAATGTGCAAAAGTTATATGTGCCAATGGGCGTAATTGCCTTTTTTTGTGCATTCACATTTTTTTGGTATTTTGTTCAACAGTGGCGTTTTACCAATTTTTGGAGTTTCCATTGGAACCTTTCGGTCATCTGTATTTTGGCATCAATCAGTTTTAGTCATGGTCTTGTCACACTGGGGCAGCATGAACGTCTGCAACAATTTTTTGCATTTGTATTTGGTATCGCATGTTTTTTGTTCAGTCTGTTTTTATTTGTGTCATGGGGGGTCAATCAAATTTTGGGGATTATCGTCACCGCTCATTATCTGGGATATATGGCCTTATTTATTATGTTTACAGTTGCCGGTATTGTTTTCTTTATATATATTGCATCCGATTATTTGCGCTATCCCGCCTATTTGTTTGGACTTGTTAATGTATTGTATATTGCCTTACTTATATCAAAATATATTTTTAAAATAATCCCTTACAACTGGATTTTCTTTATTAGTGATCATGTCAGATCTCAAATGCCCGCAAATGGGACGGATCCACATACATGGTATATATTTATTGGGGAAGTTGTTATTTTGTTATTGGGAGAGGTTGCCTTTTGGGTATTATTATTTAATGGCATTGATGATCCTTTTGAGGATAATCTTTAAGGCATAAATCATATTTTTCGAGCATTCCTTAGATTTAATTGTTTATTTCCTTGATAAAATTTGATAACAATATAAGATTAAAATTAAATTACAATATAAGTTTAATGCAATGTAAAAGCGCATTACAAAATATGCCATCAGGATTATCAAAATCCACAAAGGATAAAGATTATGGAATGGGAAGGCACGTCAAATGTAATAGAACAAACTGATACCAAAAACCAGGAAGACATTCTCGAACCCCATATGTTTAAGGTGATCATGCTGAATGATCATTACACAACAATGGAGTTTGTTGTGTATGTACTTGAAACAGTTTTTCATAAAAATTTAATGGAAGCGATTGTGATAATGCTGAGCATCCATAATGAAGGCGCCGGTATCTGTGGTGTTTATACTGCTGAAGTGGCTGAAACAAAAATCCAACAAGTGCATCAATTGGCTCGAGAAAAAGAGTTTCCTTTGAGATGTACCATGGAGGAAGAATGAGCATTGTCAATAAAGAATTAGAATTAACCATCGCAAAATCGGTCAATCTTGCCCGGAAACTCAACCACGAATATGTCTGTGTTGAACATTTGCTATTTGCGATCTTACATGAATTCAAAGGGATTCAAATTATTAGTAGTTGTGGGGGGAACGTAGAAAATATTATCAAGAATCTACATACGTTTTTTCAAAAGAATGTCGAGCGATTACCCAAAGACAGCCGTTCAACGATACAACACAGTATCGGTTTCCATAGAGTTTTGAAACGCGCGGCCAGTCATGCAGATTCGTCTGAAAAAATGGAAATTGGCATTGAGGACATTTTGGTTTCGGTGTTTGATGAAAAAGATTCACATGCAGCCTTTTTTCTGCGTAAAGAAAATATTTCCCGCTTGGATATTCTTGAAGTTATTTCTCATGGTGATAATCAGGAAGAAGCACAACAACAAATATCAGAGCAAACAAATGAAACTGTTACAAAGGATAAAAAGCAGGCAAAAAAGCGGGTCAATTACTTGCAAACATACACAACCGACCTGATTAAACGTGCGCAGAAAAATAAAATTGATCCATTAATTGGCCGCAAGATCGAAATGCAAAGAACGCTTCAGGTGTTATGTCGGCGTCGAAAGAATAACCCTATTTATGTTGGTGATCCTGGGGTTGGTAAAACAGCTATGGCTGAAGGTCTTGCCAAGCAAATTTTTGAAAAAAATGTACCTGAACATTTGCAGGATACAACGATATTTTCGCTGGATATGGGTGCGTTGATGGCTGGTACCAAATATCGGGGGGAATTTGAGCAACGCCTCAAGGGTGTCGTTGATGCCATCAAAAAGAAAGAAAGTGCTATTTTGTTTATCGATGAAATTCATACCATTGTTGGCGCCGGTGCGACAAGCGGCGGATCTCTGGATGCATCAAATATTTTAAAACCTGTCCTTGCAAATGGTGAAATGCGATGTATTGGCTCCTCCACTTATGAAGAATACAAGAATCATTTCTCAAAAGACCGCGCTTTATCCCGACGATTTGAAAAAATTGAAATCTCTGAGCCATCAATCCCGGAATCAATAAAAATTTTAAAAGGTCTCAAGTCTCGCTATGAGGAACATCATCAAATCTTATATACTGAAAAATCGCTTCGTGCAGCAGTGGAATTATCTGCCAAACATATTAATGACCGATTTTTACCAGATAAAGCCATTGATGTTATTGATGAAGCGGGCGCGCATATCCGGTTGACCAGTAAAGGCAATAGAAAAAAAATACAACCCAATGATATTGAAAAGGTCGTTTCAAAGATGGCAAAAATTCCAGCCCATAATGTGACAACATCAGATAAATCCATGCTCGAAAATCTTGAAGCACGTCTGAAAAAATTGGTCTTTGGTCAAGATGATGCCATATCTTCACTGACAAACAGTATTAAGCGTTCCAGAGCTGGATTAAAAGCGCCAAACAAACCCATTGGTTCTTTTTTGTTTACCGGCCCGACAGGTGTGGGAAAGACTGAAATGGCGCGCTGCCTGGCCGAAATAATGGGTATCAAATTTTTGCGATTCGATATGAGTGAGTACATGGAAAAGCACGCTGTTGCCAGATTAATAGGCGCCCCGCCTGGATATGTCGGTTTTGAGCAAGGGGGCTTGCTATCTGAAGGCATCCGCAAAACACCTTATTGTGTATTGTTGTTAGATGAAATTGAAAAAGCCCATGACGATATTTTCAATATATTACTTCAAATCATGGATTATGCCACATTGACCGACAACAATGGGAAAAAAGCGGATTTTCGGAACGTGGTCGTTATTATGACATCCAATGCAGGCGCCCAGGAAATGAGTACCCGAACCATCGGTTTTGGTGATAGTTCAAAAGATGTTACCCATAAAAGCAAACGTGCGGTTGAAAAAATGTTCAGTCCAGAATTTCGAAATCGATTGGATGAAATTATTGGGTTTCAGGCATTATCTGTTGAGATTATGGAATTAATTGTGGATAAAGCCATCAATTCTCTCAATGCGCAGCTTTTGGAAAAGAAAGTACTGATTCAATTAACTGACGATGCCCGCAGATTCCTTGCAAAAAAGGGCTATGATCCTGCTTATGGAGCAAGACCGCTTGATCGTGTGATTCAAACAGAAATCAAGGACAGGCTTACAGATGAAATTCTATTTGGTAAACTGGTTAAAGGTGGACAGGTAACAGTTTCGGTTGAAAAAAATGAGACGGATGACAACAAATCTCAGTGTTTATTCAATATTGAAGCTTGCTAATGATAAGGAGCGTATATGTCTATACGTGGTGGTATTTATTTTATATTACTTTCTCAAACAATTACGAAATAAAGGAGGACTTATGAAAAACTTTTTAAAATGTCTAATGATTTTATTCGCATGCATGATTGTCTCCAGTCAAGTTCAAGCATTGGAAACAGTAACTATTGCAACAGGTGAGTATCCGCCTTTTGCTTCAAAAAATCTTAAACATTATGGTTTTACTTCACAGGTTGTGAAAGAAGCGTTTGCCAAATCAGGTTATAATGTTATTTTTAAATTTGTTCCCTGGAAACGTGCATTGGAAAGCACCAAAATCTTGAAATATGACGCAACATCTTTTTGGTTTGTCACTGAAGATAAGCAAAAAATATTTCATTATTCTGATCCAATTTTTGAAGAAAAAACAGCTTTTTTTCATTTAAAAACAACAAAATTGCCCGAATGGAAAACCCTTTCCGATTTATCCAAATTTCGATTTGGCGCGACAAGAGGGTATAGCTATACAAAAGAGTTTTGGGAGGCCGGAAAAAATGGTACTCTCAAGATAGAGGAAGCAAGCAGTGATAAAACCAATTTTAAAAAACTGCTGAAAGAAAGAATTGATATTTTTCCCAGTGGAATTGTCGTTGGATATGGCATTTTAAACCAATCTTTTGATAATGCGATGGTGAACAAGCTGACTTATCATCATAAAATTCTTCGTTCATCAACAACACATGTGCTTTTTCCCAAAAAGGGTACAAAATCAAAAAAATTACTCAAAGCATTCAACGATGGGTTGATTAAATTAAGACGTGAAGGGCTATATGATAAATATGAGGATAATTTGATGGAAGGCCGATACAAAAAATGACCCATGCCAGGCTATGCCCAAATTGTCGAAAATTGATCAGCAATGATGAGTCCAAATGCCCTTATTGTGGGACAAGTTACCCGCATTTCTTTTTGAAGCGGTTTTTGTTAAAATTGGTCAACATTGATGATGCGATTACTACGATTATCATGATTAATGTAGTGATGTTTGGCATATCAATATTCATTAATTATTCAGACATCAGGTTGAATATCAATCCACTTGATTTTTTAGCTCCAGGAAGTAAATCGCTTTTTTTTCTTGGGGCGACAGGCACGGTTCCTATTTACAACTATGGCCACTGGTGGACGCTACTGACTGCCAATTATTTGCATGGGGGGCTGCTTCATATTATTTTTAACATGATCGCATTAAATCAGGTAGGAACGTTAATTGCCAAAGTGTTTGGCGTGTATCGGTTTTGGATCATTTATACAGTAAGTGGTGTACTTGGCTATTTCTTATCAGTAATAATGAATATTCAATTCACCATTGGGGCATCAGCAGCTGTTTGTGGGCTGATTGGTGCGGGATGTTATTTTGGAAAAAGCCAGGGAGGGGAATATGGACATTTTATTTATCATCGTCTTTCTGGCTGGATTATCAGTTTATTTCTTTTTGGATTTTTAGTAAATGGCATCAATAATTGGGGCCATGCCGGTGGATTATTAGGTGGAATTTTGATTGCCTGGTTAGTGGGTTATGATGTTCAGTCCAAATATCAAAACATTCATCGAACTTTCGCCATTATTTGTATTTTCTCCACGGCTTTGGCATTGCTTTGGGGAATCGGTTTTGCTTTCTATCTTAAAATGATTTATCACTTTTAGTAATGCGCAAAAATAATAATCGGTGGAAATCTATTCGGGTTAACTGCCAAAGGTAACGTATGACAAAGAAGATAATTATCGCAGGAACATTTTTCATTTTGCATGTTTTTTTATTGTACAGTGACTCTTTTGCTGTATTGGAACCCTCTAATTTTCCATCACTGGATTCATGCCTTGATATCCGAATGCCTCTGGTGTTTTGTGGAGAGCCAGTTCCTATGAAAAAAGCCGCAATCAGAGAACGAATGGAAAAAGAGATTATTCTGGCCTTATGGAATCGTCCGCAAGTCATTTTGTGGTTGAAACGTGCCCATCGCTACTTTCCATATATCGAACGAATGTTGAGTATTGCTGGTGTGCCGGAAGATATCAAATTTTTATGTGTTATTGAAAGTGCACTGCGTGCGCATGCCGGATCATCAAAAGGTGCTGTTGGTTTCTGGCAGTTCATGCCATCTACTGCCCGAAGATATGATTTAATTGTGAACAGTCGTATTGATGAACGCCGCAATCTATTTAAATCAACTGATGCTGCCATTCGATATTTAAAAGACCTGCATCAACTTTTTGGCGCATGGTCACTTGCAGCAGCGGCATACAATATGGGCGAAGATGGGCTTGAGGCTGAAATAACTGTTCAAAAAGTAAGAAATTACTACCAGTTATATTTACCATTGGAAACACAACGATATGTTTTTAAAGCCATTGCGGCAAAATTGATTATGACGACACCCAAGAAATATGGCTTTCGATTATCAAAAAAGGATTTATACACGCCCATTGAATTTGATCGCGTACAAATCAATTGCACACAGGATGTCCCCCTTCAAATCCTTGCCCAAAGTGCGAATACGTTTTTTAAAAAGCTCAAAGACCTGAACCCTGAAATTCGGGGGTACTATCTGCCAAAAGGCGTGCATACCCTGATGATTCCAAAAGGGACATCAACAGGATTTCACAATCGCTACAAAACCAATCTAAATATTTGGGCAAAACAGGAAAATGCGCATATTTATATTGTTCAAAAAGGGGATAACCTATCCAATATTGCAGATCGTTTCAATGTGCCACTTCCAGCGCTACTAATCTGGAATCGTATCAGCTTAAGAAAGCATATTCATCCTGGAGATCGAATTCTTCTTTATCCCCAAAAATAGTATGAACGATCATTCCAATAAATCGTCTGGCATGGTGTTCATGCGCAGTGGCAGTAAATATAATATTAACAACGTCAATAGCCAGGCGACAATCAGACCGGCACCAAACACGAAAATGTGGTTTTGAAAAGACACCGGCAATAAGTCCGGTGTTTTTAGTGGCATAACATCAGAAAAACTGCGTGATGATTCAACGAAATGCGCATTAATTAAATATCGCACACTTTGAAGTGATATGGCAGCAGCAATCAATCCCAGCACCAATGTCATTCCAATTTGAAATAAAAGCATCCCATAAATATGAAGTCGTTTCATCCCCTTTGCCAGATAAATCCCATAATAATGTTTCCGATGTCCAATTGATGTTGCAATCATTACGCCGAACAATGCCACCAGGAACAGGATGAATAATACCAGATAGGGCGAACTAAGAATATCGATAATTTGTATCAATGTGCCAAAACGTTTTAACGCATCTGCATAGATCCAGGGAATTAACAAGGGTTTTTGCACCATGTCCTTTAGACCTGCGATGGCGGTGTTGAGTAATCCCCTGTCAGGCACGTATACAAATGCACGCGGCGAGCCAGGCAATGACTGCGTAAACTGATATGCCGGATTTTTTTCGCATTTGTTCTGCGCGTCAAAAGGTAAAAGGTCTTTGGGAAGTTTGCGACAGGGCAAAGCAATTTGATCAAATGATTTCAAAGTAATGGTATCACCATCCACCGGATGAGCAATGCGTATTTGTGATGCGTCTATCCCCAGATCATCTGCACAGGCCTTTACCCAAAAATCTGGCATAGGACGTTGAAATTCCATATAATAATGGCCTCTTTTATTGATCAATTTGCCGCCGAGACATTGGGCCAGTTTATTGCGATCATATGATGGCACCTGCTTGTTTAGATATATGGTTTTGGCGCGTTGTTGGGGGTGATTGGGTGCTATTTCCGGGTAGTAACGAATATTGCTGTATTGATATGCTTTTTCCAGCGCCTGGTATTGATTCCAGGGAAATAAATATGCAAATTTCCCTGGAATGGGGAAACGATCAACCCATATTACATCCAGACACAATAAATCTTTAACTGATCCAACAAGTAGCCACAAGTCAGTTCTATTTTTACATAAAAAATCATTTTTTGAAGGCACCTTTTGGAAAAGGGGAGCGGGTAAAATTTCTTTTAGTGTATTCTGATAGGACGCATATTTAAAATACGATTTGAATATGGATCGATTCAGAACAATTGTTAAGGGCTTTTTTTGATAATTTTTTGTGGCAAAAATCCATAATGGGTCATTGGCAGTAACAGCCATCCCCTCGAAGCCAGGGCTTTCTGGATCATTTGGATGTTTATGCCACATGCCATCTCCCGGTAAAGAGAGACTGATTTGATCGACTTCCTGATAGGGATAAATTTTTAATCCAGGTACATATGCATTGGCAGATCTGTCATGAAAATCTCCCATTGCATTGACCTGTTTGACAATAGATGAATCAATAAGGTTTTTTCCACCTGATGTGTAAGGATTGGCACGAACCCATACAGGAATACCATGCCCGGGTACACGCCCCAAAAGTAAATCGACCATTCGTTCGGATAAACCTTCACGAGTGGCCGACATTAATAATGCAAATAATAATACCAGCATGGATAAAAGGGTCAGCCATAAAAAATCTCGATTTGTGGGTTGACGTTTCAAGGAAAACTGCATGAAAAATTCTTTAAATGCAACAGGTAACCAGTATAACGCTTTCATTGGACAACCTCTTTCCACCCACATGTTTGTTCGGTCACACATAAATGTTTATCAACGCCAGCATTTTTGGGATCTTTTTCATGGTGGGTCACCCAGACAAGCAACCGATCTGCCTGTTCAGTAACCCATTCAAAGATTGAATCCATAACAATTTGGCGGGTATGAATATCTAAATTGCCAGTGGGTTCATCTGCAAACAGGACTATCGGATCGTTTATCATGGCCTGTGCCAGAGACACACGCTGACGCTCGCCACCAGATAAATGTTGATAGGGATATTTGGTCAGCATATGATCAATATTTTCATTATCACGAAGCACTCTTTTTAAAACATGGAAGGCTTTTCTTTCGGCATCATGACGCGACACTCCATTAATACGTTGGGGATAGAGGAGATTTTCAGCAACAGTCATATGCGGAGTTAATGTACTATCCTGAAAAGCAAAACCAAATAAGGCTTTTCGGCAATAGACAGCCTGTGACTCTTTCCATTTTTTTTGTGAAAAATGGAAGTCTTTGCCATTGACAGTCCAGGAGATTTCACCAGCTGCAGGTTTCATCATAACTGCCAGGCCATTTAAAAGAGTACTTTTTCCAGCACCGCTTTCACCAACAATAGGAATTTTCTGTTGCAAACTTGCATGACTATCCGGAATGTGTAAATCTGGAATTTGAATAAAAAATGATTTATGATGTGCCTTCCGAACAAATGTCACGTTTTTGAGATGGCAATGGGTTTCCACTTGTAATTAAACACCTTTATAAATTGGTTTGCGTTTTTCTCGAAAAGCGTTTAAACCTTCCATCCGATCTTCAGTAGGAATTGTCATCCAATAGGCATTGGACTCAATGGCCAGACCGGTATTCAGATTTGTTTCCAACCCATGATTAATTGCATATTTGGCCTGTTGAATTGCAATCGGACCCGTTTCACAAATCATCCTGGCCATTTTTATGGATTCTTCCATCACATTGTCAGATGGATATGCCGCATTAAGCAAGCCAATAGACAGGGCTTCATTTGCGTGAATTCGTTTTCCGGTAAAAATCAATTCTTTCGCTTTACCTTTACCCACCAGTCGTGGCAATCGCTGCGTGCCACCCGCCCCAGGGATAATTGCCAGTCTTGTTTCTGTAAGGCCCATCATTGCTGTTTCTGCAGCAATTCGGATATCGCAGGCAAGCGCCAGTTCAGTCCCCCCACCCAATGCAATACCATTGATAGCAGCAATCACCGGTTTATTCATATTTTCAATAAAAGTAAAAAGATTGCGGATTGTAAAAATAAATTCTTTCACTTGAATTTCAGATAGGGTGGTCCGCTCTTTCAAATCAGCCCCTGCACAAAAAGCTCGGTCACCAGCACCTGTAATGATAACCACACGAATATTTGGGTCAAAATGAATACTTTCAAACAATTCTTTCATCGCTTTCAGCAAATCAAAATTGAATGAATTCATCACTGATGGCCGGTTTATGGTAACAGTCAGGATTTGATCAATTTTTTCTGTAAGTAATACATCATTGTTCATCATAAACTCCTGGTAGAGATTCCTAAAACACCACTGCAAAAAATAATGTTGGATTAATTCGCCAATCGTCATTTTCACCAAAAAAATGATGTGATATTTCAATCTCAGTTCCAAGTACAGAATTGGACAAAAAGTTATCCTTTCCAGCAAAACTCGATAATTTTAACCTTAATTGAGGTTCTGTCAACAGAATTCGATAGGTTTTGTCTTTGATGAACAAGGAATTTTCTTGCCAATAATCCAGGAAACCATTGAATTCCATTTGAAGTGGCCCCAGATTAAATGGTTGTCCCCAAACAAAGGTAACTTGCCAGGATGTATCATTTTGATAAGGAGATGCATCATCAAATGCCGCTTTACGATCGCAATCCTTTACAAATACACTTATATTTGAAAAGCCATAGTTGGGCTGACCCAAGAAATCGACCGACACACCTGCCAACCAGGATGTTGGAATAAAAGGGACATCAGCACCATTGTATTGAAAGGCAAGATAGACCTCGCCCAAAAAAGGGGATGAAATCAATTCCTGCTTTAATATTTTATCCAGACTGAAACGTGGTGCAATTTCAAAATACATTGTAGCAGGCGTTTGACTGAAAGTTGGCTGGGTTTCCAAATCCATAAACAAAAAAGTATCCCCATATTTCCATTCGGAATAGTGTTCCGCAGTCAATGTCCAAATATCATTGTGATCACTGGGTGGTACACGGTTGATATCCGCATGAATCTGGCACTCTGTTTTTTTAAAATATGTCTCACTGAATGCATCACCTGTTGACATGAGTAAGACAAGTCCAAATACCAAGAATAATAAGGTTGTTCTTTTTCCCATGATTCCTCCTTTGATTAATTTTAATATCAAACAATTCATTCTTGTGAAATGAGTATGTTATTTTCAGAGATTTCCTTATCATGAATATTCATCTGCAGAAATTCATATCAACGATTTGATAACTTATCAAGAATTTATTGCATTATTAAAAATTTACGTCATTATGTTCGTTTTGGATGGGAAATGAATTTTTGTATTATTCAACGAAAAGAACGAAAAGGAGGACGAAAGAAAAGGGGGACGTTCTTAACCCAATTTAATCCTTTCATCATCAGTCAAATCATTTTTGGGGATTTCAATTTTTATCGTAAAACTGAAAGAACTGCCTTTTCCTATCTCGCTTTCAACCCTGATCTTGCCCCCCATCAATTCAACCAATTTTTTTGATATTGCCAATCCCAAACCAGCACC
>Ga0272440_1001468_pt1 | contig 19187 bp, 33 predicted proteins | sample SSMMMBAug17_FD_192440 | JGI IMG/M metagenome (GOLD analysis project Ga0272440, IMG submission 192440) | Marine sediment archaeal communities from Little Sippewissett salt marsh, Falmouth, MA, United States - SSM-MMB-Aug17 | ecosystem: Environmental > Aquatic > Marine > Wetlands > Sediment ...
ATGCTGCATCAAGGGATAGACCCCTGCTACCTTACTTATCTGATGCTAAAGGTTTTAATTCTAATAAATTTAAAATCATTAAAGACATGTTAAAAATAAAGCAAAAAATGGTAAAGCGAGGAGTAACTGGTGAAATAAGTTTAGAAGCATTAAATCAAATGTCGAAAAATGAAAATATTGATGAAGATTTAAGCGATAAAATTGAAAGTCTTTTAGATTCTTTAATGGATTCTAAATAAAGGAGATACTCATGGCAGTCATAAGAGAGAATACAAGGAAAAAGTTGAAAGATTTTGTATCTAGCGATAAATTTAAAACTTTGAGACCAGCGACACAAGAAAAACTTTTAGGTTATCTTGATATAGAAGAAAAATCATTGCCTAAGACACCAGTCCAAAAATTTACAGAATTAGTTACAACAGAAGAGGGGAGAGAAAAACTTATAAAAGGGGCTATTTCTAATCCGATGAATCCAAACATAGAAAACACAGCAGATTTAGCTTTTAAAACTTTAGGAGCGTTTGGGCAGGTAACAGAAGCACCTGGAGCAACTTTAGCTAGTGAACTGCAAAAAAAAGAAGCAATGCCAACAGCCGTTGCTGGATTGCCTGGTTTGATAGGGCAAGCTATTTATAAACCTAAGGAAGCTGAAAAGTTTTTAAAAGGAATAAAAGACGCACCAAGAGAAGCTATTATAGGTTCTGACCCTAAATACTATAAAGACGTTTTTAAAGAAGCTGGTGCACCAGACCCATTAGCTGGAACATTAGGGTTCTTAACTTCTATGTCTTTAGACCCTACAAGTATAAGGCAGGCACTTCTGACTACAGGAATTAAAGGTGGTAGTAAAGTCTTAGAAAAGGCTGGTAGAACTTTCAAATTATTGAAAATGAAAGACCCAGCTGAAGAGATAGCGACAACTGCAGCTTTAAATAAAAATAATTTAATAAACAGTATAGAGAAAACAAACAATAAAATTAAAGATCTTTCTTTAAAATTTTCTAATAGAATTAGAAAAACATCCTATGAAACAGCTTTAGATTTTCAAGAAGAACTGCCTAAATTCTTTAGAGCTAATTCAAATGAATATGGAAAACAATTATTTGATATAGCTGAAAATATGCCAAAGGAAACCAAATTTACTGTAGGTGAATTGTCAGATATTTTTGAAGAGTCTTTGTCTGAGATAGTAGAGCAAGGTGCTGACGAAGGTAGGTTTTTTGGTGCTATAAAAAATGTTGCTAAAAAATATGATATAGAAGTAACAAAAGTTTTAGATGATGGGACTTTTGAAGTATTACATAAAGACCCAGAGAGAGTAGTAAACTTTGCAAATATAGTGAAAGACATGAAAAATATAGGGCAAAAATTGAAAGCTGGAGCAAGAAAGGGGACTTCTAGATGGTCTAATCAAGATAGGGGTTATGCTATATTAAAAAAGAATTTTGGTGATTCAATCTCTGATAGAGTGCCAGCTTTTGAAAAACTACAAAGCAAATATAAAGAAGTTATTCAATTAATGGATGATTCAAATAGGGTATTTACTCCAGGAAGAAAAGGGACTTTAAGTACTAAAAAAGGAGAAGAATTCCTTAAGAAAATAGCAGAAGGAAAAGCTTCTGAGGCTGAAAAAGTTTTTTTAGAAAAAATACAATCTGGAATTGAAGAATTTCAAGGTGTTGGCAATCTAACAAATAGATTAAAAAGAATATCAAAAAGAGCTAAAAATATAAAAGAATTTGGTCAACAAATGATAGATGTCGCAAAAATAGAAAACAAAAAAATAACTGAAAGAGATGCATTAATTGCAAAACAAGCCTTTGAATTATACAATAAAGCTAAGAAAGTAAAAAAAGTAGGCAAATGGGCTGGGACAGCGGCTGCAGGAGCCACTATGTATGCATTATTGCAACGACCAATAATAAATGCTATATCAAAAATGACAGGAGATTAATACTGTCATTAAAAAGGGTGTCAAAATTATGTTAGAGATTATAGGTAGCGCAGTAACAATAATGATTGTGTTTTTAGTTTTTTTTGTTTATGAACTTCTTAAACTTTGAAAATACTTTTTACCGTCGATTTCTATACGTTCAATTTCTTTAGCTTTGATGAGTTTATTGATAATACGCCTCGTGGTCTCTCTACTAAATTCTAAGTCTTCTGCCTCTGTTATTGTATTGTGAAAGTTTCTAATCAACACTTGTTTATGCTGTTGTATAAACTCTTTAACAGCATAATAATTGCTACTTATTTCTTTATCACACAAGACCATACCTAAACGACCTTCCTCATCGTTCTCAGGAAAAATGTTGGAGTAAATAATTTCTTCTACAAGGTCACCACTTCTTTTCTCACCTAAAGTTATTTTATTGTAGGGATTCTTTTTACCATCTATAAACTTTTCAATTGTATATATTTGCGTAGGATGGGCTAATAAGAATGAATGCCCCATAGCATTTCCGACACTAGCCGAGCTGTATTTATGACCTTTAGAATCTTTATACTCTTTTTCACTGTCGTGGTGAACTATAACGCTTGCAGCGTTGTAATAATTACGAATATATTCCTCATTAGCATTAAACATCCCTACAGCTGTTTCATCGTTAACCCCTCTTCCGTAAAGAAACTTATACAGACAATCCCAAACGATAATATCAAAACCCATATTAAGTTTATCAAGTTCACGCATTAATTCGTTACGGTCATTAATATCGTACATCTTAAGGCAATTACATTGAAAAAAAACTAAATTACTTGTATTACCAGGATAAAGTTTGTTCATATTAGTAACACGTTCTTTCCAGTCAACTAAAGTCCCTTCACTGAAAAGATACGCTACTTTAAGAGGTTTAGGGACAACATATGTGTCATCCCCAAAAAGTGAATCTCCACTTGAAGCGCAATGCGCTAAGTTTTGGGCGAAAATAGATTTACCAACCTTCTTTTTAGCTTTAACGAATAGACATTCACCACGGTGCAACCAATGCTTAATGAGAACATCTTTTTTAAATTCAACGTTCATTAATGCTTCCATAGTAAATATGTCTATCTTCGCCATCTATAACTCCTTTTTTATTCTTTTTCTAGTTCTGCCAGTTGTGCCTCAAATTTGGCTTTTAAGGCATCTTTTCTAATTTCCTTATCAGACTTAGTGCCAAGCACTAAAGTTCTCTTAGGGCTCATTTTTATAGTAATATCGTTGCCTTCTGCTAGGTTTTTAATATCTTCATTGTTTAGTCTCAATCTTTTTGACATTTTTACCTTTCTTTTTAAGTTTTTCTTTTGTTTTCATTTTTCCGTAACTAGAGAATAATTCTGGTATAAAGAATTCTATTTCGTGGCGTTTCATGAATAAAGTAATTACTTTGTATTTATTCCACCATGTTAGCATGGTGCGTATTAGGTCGCGACCATTCTTATGGCTATATTTATAGCCTTTAAGTATATCAGAAATACTGCCCTCGATTATAACTATATATTGATTGATGCCGTAATCATTTTCAAAAAACTTATCTAATTTTTTTCTTTCGTTTTTGTATCCGTTACTAAAACTAGAAAAAAAGTCTCCTATAGCTTTACGTTCAAAGATGAAAGGAGAAACAGTCCCATCTTTATAAACGCACCAATAATCGCCAAAAGGGAGTGCCGTTACTTGCTCATATTCAATAGCTTCATGCTCAAAATGAAGAAGTCCTGAGTCACGACCTACACGCATATTCTCTCTTGAGTCACACAATATAATCATTAATAAGGTATTTGAGGTGTTGAGTTTTCAGGTGTTATCATTTTTGATGTTTTAATAACAGAGTTTTGATATATAACATCTGTTCCGTCATTACCGACAAACTCACTAACCCAAGACCTAACATAAACCAATTTATTGACAGCATCAGTAAGAGACAGTTCTAAAGACTCTTCTGAATCAGTATCAATATCAATACCAGCTGTAAACATGTCATTAAAGAACGCTTCAAAATTAGTTTTCTTACCGCCTGTTTCTTTGTAATATTTAGTAATTTTATCACCATAAACGATAGTAGTTTCGCGCCCTTTTGGGTCTGGGATAGCGTTAATAACTTCAAGCTCGATTAATAACCTTTCTTCTGTTTCATTTTCTTTAACATACTTTTTAATAGTGTTAATTTTACATACTGCATCCCCGATAAGTTGTTTCTTTTCATCATTGCTTGTTGGTTTGTGGCTCTTTCCTGTTTCTAATAATCCCATGATTGCTCCTTCCTTTAATTCTTGTTCTGTTAATTCAATAAGTTTACAATGTTTAGTTTGTTTTATTATTTTCAAAATAATGCATCAAATTCTTGAAATAAAGCTTCAGTGAGTTTAAGATCATCAAGGCAGTGTTTAATTATTTCATCATCTTCAGCTGTTTTGAAATTGATTTCCTCCTTTCTTACCCCTAGGTATATGCTTAAATATTTATCCAAACTTTTCCAATCATTTCCAAAGCTTAAAGTTTCAAATAAATCTATATGGCGTGAAGTATCGTAACGTCTGCACCCCATCATCAATTCACGGTATGGCAACTTAACTTTTTTAATTATTCCTTGCTTAATGATAATTGGTAAATCAAATTTTTTACCATTAAAAGTAACTAATGTCCAACTCTCATCTTCTTCTAAAATCTTGGCTAAATCAAATATAGTTATAATTTTAGATTCTTGCCCTAGAGGTTTTAATCCTATACAAAATATTTTACAATAGTCGCTATCAGTTGCCATTTTCTTTTCTATTTCTTTACGTTTCTCTTTAACATAATTTTGTATTTTTTTTGGATCTTTATAGTGTGAAGGGGCTGTTATACTTTCAGAACATAAATCTAAAAACTTTTTATTTGGTTTAGTTTCAATATCTAATATATAAATCATTTTCCTTTATCCTCATATTCAAAACAATTTTTAAGTACCATAAAGTTTTCTTTAATGATAGGGAAATCAGGGCCTTCTGAAGTTTCATTTTTTTGCACCATAACATCAGGTATCTTAGGATTTGATTTCCCAGCTTCAAAAGTTTGTGTTCCTTTAGTGTGGATACGTCTAGTAATATTATTACCGATAGCAATTATTTCTCCGTGAAGAATATGGTCAGCCCATCCAAGAAATTTACTTCCAGCTTTGCCTCCAACATCTATAGTACGTTTTTTTATCTTAGAACCTTTTCTATCATCTTGCTCTTCAACATGGCTATGGAACAATAAAACTTTAGCACAAGGAAGTTCTTCAAGCCGTGCTAAAAATCCATTAGTAAGAACTGTTCTTCTATACCATCCCGATCCATTAGGTATATCACCTATACAATTAAAATTAGTTTTATAAGTACGCTCAGCCCATTCAATAACATCTTCGTCTATACGCTGGATAAACCTATCAACAGGATCTATAATAACAGAGGTAAAAGGAAATATTCTTTTTTGTGTTGCTGTTAATAATTTTGATAGTGCGTTGTCAGCATCGTCAAATGTCCTGCATTTAACTCCTATATGAACAAAATGATTATGTCTATTCTCAAACTTAAAAAAATAAGGATTTTCATCTTGAGCCCAGTAAATTGATTTACCACTTTTTGAGGGTGCTACATGTAAAAACTTTTGGTCGTTCCAATCAAAATTAATATCATGTTTATCAACATTAATTCCTAAACTTTCAAGTTGTTTAATTTCTTCTTCTGTCATATAAAGTCTCCTGTCTTTTTATGTTTTTCTCTTAATTCTTCCCACTCAATTTTTTCTGCTTTATCTCTATCATTTTTTTCTTTAATAACGTAATAAAAGAATTTATCAAATTCATACTTTGTTAATCCTGCAAAGTTTTTAATGATGTAATTAAGGTATTGTCGCATTTGTTCAGTCATCAACATCAACTCCTTCAATTAAGTTGTATGCCTCATCAATGCTTAGTTTATAAATTTGAGTTAAATGGTTGGCAATGATACCGCTTTCGATACCTTCTTTTTTCATATGAGTGATGTCATATTCCATGAGTAAGTCTGTCATGTTCAGCTCCTTTTTTAAAAATATATTTAAAATACTAGCGCAGGTAGACGGCGTAACAAACTAGAGAAAGAAGTGGCAATCTCATAGAAAGGTACCCTGCGCTAGAATAATATATTTTTTTTGTCATTTTTAAAAAAATTTTTACGCCGTCTTGAAAGTTTAATTATTATATCTTAAAATTTATTTCTGTCAATTTTTATTTTGATAAAACAAAATCTGCTACAAAATCAAATAACATCTTGAAAGGTAATAAAATAGCTAATATAAGCATACCTATTCCCCATAAAATAAAACGTAATACATTAATCATTTGTATCTCCTGGTTTATATCCGTAAACTTTCATTTTGAATTCAGCGTCATTGACCGCAAGTTGTAATATTTGATATGCTTCTTGTGACATAAGACATATATTCGTAAACCCTTCAATATCATCAATCAATTTAAACCTTACTCTATTTTTGTCGCTTGTTATTTTTTCTACTTTTATCATTTCTCCTCCTATAATCCCAACATTCACCGTTAATCCAAGTAGCGAGAACAACGAAGGTGCATATACCATTTTTATAATATTTACATGACCATCGTTTGCAGTCTCTCATTTTCTGCCCTTCCCTTGTTTTTTAGTTTCTTTGCAGCCTCCTCTGCCTTTATTCGCTCGTTGACCTTTTCCGCTTCCATCTTTTTTTGGTTTGTATTTCATGGGTTTTTCCTTTCTGTTACGCTAAACTTTCCATTAGTTTCTTTTTATATCCATACTTCCTAAACTCATGTGAACACATCTTCCAAAGTAATGCTAAAATTTCATATCCATCTAATATTTCCCTGAAAGCTATATCTGCATTTGTAGTATTCCCTTCTTCAAGTATTACATGCTCAAATTCTTTAAGTGGATTGATGATATACGTTTGTATTTCATGCTTCATAGCCATATCTGGACACGCTTTGGTGATAGTTTGTATTTCTGATATAGTTTTTGCTAGTGTTAGTTCTGTTGTTGCAGGAGCAAATGCATGATTCCCTTTAAAGAATGCTATATATTCAAGTCTGCTTAGTATTGCTTTTAAAGTATTATGTACATATGGTCTAGTTTCTAAGAATATTTGATATTCGTGTTCAATTCTACTTGTGTTTTGGCTCAGTGGTTGTGGTGCTGCTGCGATAAATAGTATTAACGTGATAGGTAATAGTTTTTTCATTTATCACTCCTTATAAATAACGGTTAATCCTGTACTCGTTGTCTTGTCATTTTATCCATTTGATATGTTACCACACATCTGCCTTTTGCATGAAATTCATCGTCGGCATGTTCAGGATGAGTTAAAACACATCCATTATCTAGAACGTCAAATGCATAAGATACGAATCCACTAAAATCTCTATGCACATATTCAGGGATTTTATTACACTCGTATACTTTACAATGTCCTTTAAGAATATGACGCTGTCCCATGCTGACACCATCTGCCACTTGCCTTATAGATAATTCTTTTCCAACCTCAAAAGTATCATCCACCATGTGAATATAAACATCTCCCTGCCTAATACATTTTCCAACTATATGCTCTTTTACAACTCTAATATCTTGCGTACTGATTTCTTCTGCATGTTTTTCAATCTTTTTAATTGCTTCTAATACAATCATTTTTTTCTCCTTTTTTTAGGATTCTATTAATATTAAGTTTTCATCGAATCCACACAATGATTCATGTGCTTGTTTACACGTATTTATGTTTTTATCGACAAATAAGTGGTATACTCTTCGAGTGCTTCCATCTGTCACTACAAACCATCTATTTTTATTACAATCTTCTATAAGTACTCTGGGGGCAGCTCCTTCATTATCTCTACAATCCATATCAATAACTTTACTATCTATTTGAGTAAGATACTCGCTAACCCCAAAACGTTCTATCATTATTCTTTTTACTTCTTGGTTAGCTTCTTTTTGTATTTTTTCAATCGTTATCAATTCTGGATTTGTTACGATATATTTCGGTACACGCATCCCATTAATACGCCATAATGCTAATCCTTTATATAGTAGTGCAGGTCTATCGTCGGCATGTAGTCTTCCTTGGTCATCTTTGTTAATTTCTATTGGTTTTTGTGAAGCAAAACAAATATCTTTTAGACAGTACAAAAAATTAAAATCTTTTAAACTTTCATATATATCATATTTATACCCTAAATCAATTTGTAAAACTTCTTTCATGTAAGAATAGAAACTATAATATCCAGCATCGAATTGTCCATATAAATAAGGATATTTATAATCTTTAACTTTCTTATTAACCTCGTTCCAAACCTCATTCATAACCTCATTCCTAACCTCATTCCCAATCTCATTCTCAACCTCGTTATCAACCTCGTTCCTAACCTCTTTACAAACCTCGCTCCTAACCTTATACCCAACCTCGTTCACAACCTTTTCTATAACCTTGTTCCTAATCTCATTCACAACCTCGTCACAAACATCGTTTTCAAGCTTTTTACTAACCTCGTTTTTAACCTTTTTACAAACCTCGTTTTCAAGCTCGTTCCAAACCTCATTCACAACCTCGTTCACAACCTCGTTTTTAACATTTTTACTAACCTCGTTCTCAAGCTTTTTACTAACCTCGTTTTCAAGCTTTTTACAAACCTCGTTTTTAACCTCATTCTCAACCTCATTCACAACCTCGTTCTCAACATTTTGTATTTGATAAGGAATTTTTTTTATCTTATTTTTCATAATCTTGTAAAAAAAACACATATAATATGCTTGCACAGGATTATCACATATAATTGTTTTCACTGGTTTTCTATGCAAAATATGTTCATAAAATAAATTCATTTGTTTTTGTAATTTTTCTGCGTCAATTGGTTGTGTGTCGAGTCCAATATTAATGTATTTATTTTTATATTCAGCTAATTTTTGTTTTTGCTCTTCATTTAATTTTGTTATCATTTTTTCCTCCTTATAAATAACGGTTAATCCTATTCACATAATCCTTATCAATCTGAAACTCATCAAACTTTAAAATATCTTCGTCAATATAAGTAATTAAATCTTGTTCTATTTTTTTTCGTTTTATATACTCTTCTTTTACTCTATCAATATACAAATCACATTCTGCACGTAGTTCTTTATTGTGCTTCTCAAGTTGCTCTATTCGTTCCATCAAGGCTTCGATTGTTTGTTCTAAACATTCAATTTTTGTCATTTTTTCTCCTCCTTATAATATAACGTCGCTTTTATTGTATTTATTTCTAATCTTTGTAACCATGTCTTTTATTATTTGCCCCACTCTTGTATCTGATAGTTTATGATGCGCTGAAATATCTCTTTTAGTATAATTTTGTAAGTACATAAGCAATATATTTTTGTCGCGTTTTTTAAATTCTTCCATTTCCATTATACTTTTGAAAACATCTTTGTAATGATGTTTTATATAACAACTTCTACTATCATAAAATAAATCTTGAACTTCAATATTATTTTCTTCTCCGCATAAATAGTTCAAACTATGAATAGACTTCCATTCATCTTTAACTTTTTTATTTTTTTTACAAATATCTCTTCTTCGCTTAACTTCGTTAGGTGGTATTTTTATTAGTGAAAAGTTATACTCTGCGTATCTTGATATTTTTGCCCTTATTGACCAATAAGCGAATGTTTGAAATTTGTTCTTGCTACTAATCAAAAACTTGTCAATTGCGTTGTTTAAACCAACAAGCCCTGGAGACATTAATTCCTCAATAATAAAAACATTATTATATTTTTGGTTATATCTTTTAGCTATCTTATAAACATATACAATATTAAGTCCTAGAACTATAGTCCTGGCTCTTTCGTCTCCTTTTTTAGCCTTTCGAACATAATCAATCATGCTGTTAATGTCGTAAGTTCTATATATATTTTTCAAACTATCAAAAACGGGGCTTATTTCGTCCATGCCTAAAACTCCTTAGATGGATTTACGTCACAAGGTTTATTACATTTTTTGCAATAATATGAATTGTCTAAAATAATGAGTTTGCTGTTACAACATTTTGACCTTAACCAAATTGGTGAAGTATTAATTTTATTCTTATACTTATTCTCGAACTTTTGAGCAGCGATAGCAATGTCAACCATTTTAACCATAAAAAACCTCCATGTTTCATTTTTCTATTATTTGTTTGACTGATTCCTTTCTAGCTTTCTCCCTGCAACCCGAACATGCTTTTTTGTCAATAACCTCCCAAGTAATTAAATTTGGCGTATATTGTCCGCAGAAATCGCAAAAACCGTCCATATAAACCCCTTAGTTAATAGTTGAATAAAACATTGTTAACATAATGATAATTATTAGAATCATTAATACACAAAGAATTAAAACAAATTCATCGTCAAGCATCTTTCTCCCTTTCTAAATCATCTTTTATTAAACCAATTATATACTCATTAACTGTTTTTCTATTGTCTATACATTTATGTTTCATTTTTGACCATAAATCAAATGAAGTTCTTATTGTTAGTTTTGCCTTTTGTTTTGACATTTTTTTCCTTTCTTAGATACTTGTTGAATATTTTTCATATTTGTTAATGTATTTTTGTAAAGCTTGTTGCTCTTTTTTTCTGATAAGGTTGCCGATTCCTATATTATAGCAAGCTAGCATGTTGTTTCTGGTGATTGGTATATGATAGGCTCTCAACAATTCTAAGCTTCTAACGTTGGCATACCATGTAGCTATATTGTAGTTGATTTCATCGTCTAAAAGGTCTTTAACGGTATATTTTGTGCCATATCTTTCGTTGTATTCCTGTAAAGCCCCCCTCGATACTTGATGCTTACCTATTGCATATCTGTCTAAGACATAAGCAGACTTGTCAAGCCCGTTTGAGCTTTCAATCTTATGGATTACGTCCATATTGATGACAGGCTCTGCATGTGCTGTTTTAATTACAATTAGTAGCATAATTAACACTGCGATTAGTAGTATGTTATATCTCATTTTTTCACCTCCCTAATTGATATAAATATGGCAATCCTAGCAGCACTATAGTTTCATTTTTAAAATTTTTACCATTTTTTGCTAGCCCACACAATAAAACTACTATAAAACAAGCTAATAATACTATTTTTATTATTATTCCTTCTTTCACTTTTCCACCTCCCTAATTAAAATAAATTCCGCCATCTCAGCAGCTTCTATAGTTTCATTTACGGCTTGGGCATTGTTTTCCTTAACTTTTTTTCTTCCATCCATGATTTTATCCTCCTATATCGTTTTTTTATCAATTTTAATATTTAATATCTTCAAGCCAAAGAGACATTATTTGTTTTGATTCGAATTACCAAGTAAGTCTGCTAAATATTTGTTGTTTAGATAATCAATTTTCAAATCGCTTCTTCGTAAATTTCTAAAATATTGTCAAAATATCCTTTTTCAGTAATAAGTTTTAAAATCATATCTTCATGATAAAAAAGGAAGTTTTCTTTTTTTTGTAATTCATCACGGCTTAAACCAGCTTCAAAAATCTCTTGATATTTCTTTTTTATTTTTTCCCTTAATATCAAAAGTTTTTCAAGGCTGTAATTTTCTATCCTCCGTCTTCTTCTTTGTCTTTTATTACATCTCTTAATTAATTGTTTCTTTGTTAAATTATTACTAAAACTTTTTCTTCCTGTTTTCGCCATCTTTAAAACCTCCTTAATCATTTTCATCAATGTTTATATTTATATTTTGTTCACTGATATATTCAAATCCTTTTTTAAAATCTTTTGCTTCTGGGATATCAAGAAGTTCTTTCCATTGATTAGTTGTGACTTGATTCCAAAAATCTGTTAATTTTAGTTTTTTTGCAGGTAATATTTTTGCAATGGTCTTTTCAATTTCAAAATATCTTTCTTTATCGACTTTTTTGTTAAAAACTCGATATCTTTTTTGTTGAAATGATTTATTATCGTTATAATTTTCAGAAAAACAAAAAATATTGTATTCTGTCATTTTTATGTTTTTACAAAATTTACAATAATCACAAGAGTAACAATAATTACAAAATTTACAAGATTTACAAAATTTACAATAATCACAATAATCACAATAATCACAATAATCACAATAATCACAAGAATTACAAGAGTAACAATAATCACAAAATTTACAATAATCACAATATTTACAAAATTTACAATAAGCACAAGAGTAACAATAAGCACAATAATTACAATAATTACAATAATTATAATAATTACAATAATTACAATTTTTATTTTGCATGATTTCCTCCTTAATTATAAATCCTGTTATGTTCATATTTTTCATCTGAATCATCGCAATAATCTTGTTGCTCGTCGTATTCTTCTGCAACTTCTTCATATATTTCAGATTCTATCTTTACAAATAAGCCACGAGGGAAGCAATTAACCAAAAAATCTAGGTCAACTGTTGCAAGGGTGTCACCGTCTTCGTTATAAAAGCTTATTTTGCCTTCTAAGCTGTTCATTTGTTCTTTGCTATAGTCTGCTATGGCTTCAACCTCATATTCACAAATATCGGGATTTATAGCGTAATCTGAGCCGTTTATTTTATTATTGTAATTAATATGTATTCTCATTATTTAACCTCCTATGGAATAAGTGACTTAACTTCTTTGATCAATGAATAGCTGTTTTCTGCTGTGTGAATAATTGCGCCAAACAAGCTGTTCTTTTCTTTAGTTATTGTGACTGAAAATTCCATTGCGTTTATCATTAGAAGCAATACTAACGTTAACCCTAATTTAAAAATAAATCCGTTTATGTGCTTCATTGTTTATCCTCCTATTATTTACATCGTGTTAATTGTTGATTCTATATCGTTGATTATTTGTATTAATTCCATTGTGTACCACCTTTTAATAACTATTTATATTTTTTTTAAATTCTTGCTCATTAAAACCTTTAGACAAGTTTATTTTGTTTAGTTTTTTCCATAAAAAGTTTTTAGCAGTGCATCTGTAGTTATTAAGCCAGTCATTTATAGTATGTACGTTTTCAAAATCAGAATAGTAATTTTTTGCAAAATGAAAAGCTTTATTATATATACCTTCTGAAATATTACGTGATATTGTAACAAATTTAACCTGTGGATAATCTTCTTTGTTTGTGTATTCGTATAAGTCAATCATTCCATTGAACGTACCATATTGAAACTGTTTTGCAAAAGAATCAATTTCTTGGTAAGATGGTCCGTCATTCCATTTAATTCTTACAGCGTTTCCGCCAGAAAAATTTTCACTTGTTACGCTCCATTTAATGTTTGGATAATCTTTTAACAATAATTTTTTGATAGTTTTTGACGTTTGTGCTGCCGTAGTAACTGTTTTTTTATAGCTTTTTTTGTTTATTTCTCTTCTGTCAGCGTTTCTTTTTTCCTGGTTAATTCTGAATTGGCGTTTGTCTTGTGATGTGTAGTAATAATTGATGTAAGGTTTTCCAGCTGTACCTTTCCATATTTGGCAAATGTAGCGTTCTCTTTCTACGTCGTCATTTATTAAGATTTCAATATCTTTGTAAATTTCTGTTTCTTTTCCATTAATCCAGCTTTTTCTTAATTCCTGCCTTTTTGCTTTTGTTTTCATTTTTAACCACCTTTTTTTTGTTTGTTAGTATTGTTTCGCCATCTGCCAAGAGTATATCACCATTCCGCCACGCTGTCAAGACTTTTTTACTGTTTTTTTTATTTTTTTTTCTTGCCTCCCTTCATTCATATTAACGACTCAAAAGCAGCGAACTTTAGCACTTTTTTACCTGTTTTTTATGGGTCGTTAACAACCCAAAAACGCCAAAATGCAAACTACCACACTTTTCCCATTTACCCTATATATATATGGGGGGGGTGTGTGGTTGTTTTTTGTGGCAGTTACTAGGACTGCATAAATAATATGATAAATCCTCAAGGTAATTTGAGGGTTTTTTGGCTGGTTTTTTAGCGTGGTTTTTGGTCTGTTTTTAAGCTTGTTTTTGGTTGGGGTTTGATACTAGGTTTTTCCTAGTATTTGTTATTGATTGTACATAATGAATCGTTTTTTGGATAACATTTAGTGGTTTTGGGGGGTTTTTTGGGTATACTTTACACAAAATACACCTCTGAGTGTAACATTTTTGTTACTTTCGTGTACTATTTATAGGTAAAGTGTAACATTTTTGTTACAGTTGCATCGGTCCCCACGCGTTTTTTATGGTGTGACATATGATCTGTGCTTAAAAGTTTACCATAACAGGTATTATAGGACGTTATTGCTATTATATACTATTATAGTATTATTTATATTTGCCCCCTTGGACATCCCAAGTAAATTATCTTTATATACTGGCCTTCCAACACCCACCATTTTTACTTTTACCAGCCAGCCGTGTTATAATTAGCCATGAGAAGAAGTGTACATTTAAAATTTAATAGTGAATTTTTTGATGAATACAAGAGGTATTGCAAGGAGTTTTTGAACATCTCGGTGAATGCGAGGTTGACGCAGCACATGCGCAATGATTTATATGCCATGCTTGATGAGGTGAAGAAGATGGAGGAGGTAATGGAGCGTGCGAGAGAATTTAAAGAAGATAAAAAAGACGCTTGATTCTGGGCAGGTTTCTAAGGTCAAGGGATTAAACAACGCCAGGAAAGAGATAATCAAGGGGACGGCTGATATTTTATTGATTGAGGTGTTGAAGATGTTGGATTTGGAAGAGGTAAGGGAGCTGAGCCCTAAAGACAAGATGGTTGTGGGGAAGAGGTTGGCTGAGATAAGGACTTCTGTTGAGGATAAAACCCCAGACAATGCGATTCAGATAAACAACAATTTCATTTCAGAGGAAGAAGCGCTTAAATACGCTGAGAACCGAGGTTTATAAAAAGTGAGTGATGGGAATAGTTTAACTGAAGATGCTAGGTACTTATTATCCTCCAGGAAACACCTTTCTAATAAAAATTTAGCCGAGAAGCATTTAAAAATATTTTTAAGTTCGTTCGTAGTTACTCAAGATGAGCATGACAATGAATACCCCTTCAAAAAGATTCCATATCGCTCAATGCCTCATATTGGATATATCGCTTCGTTATGGACTCACCACAATTTACTATGCATAGCTAAGTCTCGTCAGTTAATGGCAACCTGGTTATTTTGCGCCATTCTTTTATGGGACACGATGTTTAAAACAGGTCGACTTAACATTATTATAGACAAGCGTGAAGATGATGCTAATGAAACTATAGATAGGTGTAGATTTATTTACGACAATTTACCTGGAATGATTAAAAACTTCATTAGAGCCGATAAAACTCCTCAAGGGCAAATAGGTTCTTACTGCAAACTATCTTTTGAAGCTAATAAATCAATGATACGTGGTCTCCCTCAAAATCCTGACTCTGTTCGTAAAAACACTGCTAGTAATTTATTTATTGACGAAGCAGCGTTTATTGAACGAGCTGAACAATGTTATACTGCAGCGTTGCCAGCAGTTCGAGGAGGTGGGAAAATGGTTATAAACTCTACTCCAAAAGGTCAAAACTTCTTTTTTAAATTATACTCTGACTCTGGTAAAAATAAAAACCCTATAAAAGAGATAGAGGAAGGTACTCCGTTACATAATATTATTAATAATCCCCCAGACGGTATAACAACGAAGATGAATAGTAACGGTTTTGTAGCCGTACGCCTTCACTATACAGCAGTGCCTAAATACTGTTCTCCTGAATGGAAAGCCAACGCAAAGGCTGGATACCAAGAAGACCAATGGGAACAAGAAATGGAAATTAATTTCACATTAGCAGGCACTTCTAAAGTTTATCCAATGTTTAATTATGAAACCCATGTCCGTAAACTATCATTAGTTAAAGAATACCCCATTATGGTTGGTTGGGACTACGGTTATCACCACCCAGCTGTCGTTATTGCACAAATCGATAATAATGACACCTTAAACATCCTTGATGAAATACTTGGCACTGATATAACCATTCGTAAATTCACACGTGAAGTTATCGATGTCTTGAGAAAACGTTATAAATATCATTATCAAACATCAAAAATACAACATTTTGGAGATCCTGCTGGGAACCAACAGAATGACAAAAGTGAGTTTACTTCTATACAAATCCAACGCAAGATGGGAGTATTTGTTCGTTACAAGAAAGCTTCTATAAAACAGGGAGTCCGTGTTATTCAACAGTTGTTGATAGGGCGCGAGGAGGATAAACCGTTATTAAAAATAGATCCTAAGTGTAAGATTCTTATTGATGGGTTTAGTGGTGGATACACTGAAGATGCCCCAGTAAGAGAACGCGCTAGCAAAGAAATCCCGTTTGAGGATGATTATTATTCACATTGTCAAGACGCTCTTAGATACTTAGTAATCAACAAATATCCTGCGCATGGAGTTATTTTTAGGCAACGTCAAAAAGAACTTAGAAGTACAATGTTTAACCCTTTAGAAGACGATAATTTATCAGCTAATCGTCAATCTTTAGTCACTGGATATTACTAGTTTAACTATATTAAAGTTTGTTTACAAAATTTATTTTGTTATAATTTACTAAATGTCAAAAAAATGACACCACGTTACTAACCTAATCAAAGTAAAGGAAAACGAAATGATAGAAAAGAAATTTCGTTCTTCTAAAGTTCAAAGCGAGCTATCCGACTATATTATTCAAAATTATGAAGAGCGTAAAGAAAGAAGTTTGTTAGAAAAAAAGTGGAATACATTTTACGATATTTATCGTGGAATAGAATCTAAAGGGACTTATTCAGGGCGTGCTGACCTTGATTGGGCATCTGCTTATTTAGCGGTAGAAATACTTGTCCCTAGGGTTTACAATGCTTTATTCCCACGTCCAAAATGGTTTGAAATGGTTGGGGTTGAGCAGTCTGATGAGAAGCAAGCCCAGATAATGTCAGCGTATTTACGTCAAAAACTTGATAAAGATGTTCATTTTAGGCGTAAGATGATAGCATCTATTAGGTATTGCTCTATAATGGGGACATTTATAGCTAAAACTCCATATAGAAGAGACATAAAAAACGTACCTGTTAAAAAACAAGCTACTTTCAATAACTTTTTTGGACTTATAGGGCCTCAGTTCACTCAAGAAAAAGTTTTAACCTTTGATTCTATTGATTTTCAGTTAATGGATTTATTTGATTTTTATCCAGCTGATGATTTTATTGATAATATCCAAGACCAACCTTTTGTAATCACAAGAACAGTTGAATATTCTGATTTACTTTACAAAAAAAAGTACGATAAAGAGACTGGTGAAGGTATTTATGAAAATCTAGATAAGATAGATTTAGAATGTGAAACTAAAACATCAGAAGAGAATATGTATAAAAAGTTTCGCAAAGCTGTTTTAGGGTTAAAATCGCGTGAATACGAATCAAAATTATCAACCATAGATTTTATTGAGTACCAAGGTGTATACGATGAAGAAGAAATAGTAGTTATAGTTGCTAATGACGGAAAAGAAAATCCTATAGTTTCAGCTGAAGTTTTAAATACTCCTGATATGGAAAAAACTTATATTATGGGGAAATGGATTGACGTTCCTGGTGAATTTTGGGGTATGAGTGTAGTTGATAGAGTTGAGAAAGCTATCTACGAACTTAATGACCGTGTTAACCAAACAATGGATGCAACATCTCTAATGATAAACCCTATGTGGTTAAACTCTGATGCTGACATTCACGAAGGAACATTGAGAGTGTTCCCAGGACGTATTATAAATACTAGTAGTGAAAAAGGGTTGTCAGCAGTGCATCCACCTGTTGAAATTTTAGCACCAGCATATAACGCTATTCAATCTTTAATGAACATGATTCAAAAAACAACAGGGGCCACTCAACCATTGGAAGGTAATGTCCAGCAAGCAGGATTAGCAAGAACAGCAACTGGGATGCTTAGTGTAATAAAAGAAGCTAATGCACGTTTAAATCTAATCATACAAGGACTTGAAGACACTGCCATTATCCCATTTCTACGTCGTGCTTATAAATATGCACAGTTTTATGCAGAACGTAAAGATATTGTACGTATTGTAGGTAAAAGTGGAATTGAATATCAAGAAGTTGACCCTGCGTCAATTCTAGGTGATTATGATTTCCGTACTTTAGGGGCTCAGTCAGTAGGCTCAGAAGAAGTTGTTACTCAACAAATGATTAATTACCTTAATATTGTGGCTAGAATCCCTGGGGCTATGCAAAACTTTGATATCATGAAGTTAGCATCTAAAATAGGGGAAAGAATGCTAGGGCTTGAAGATGCTGATGAACTACTTATGCAAAATAGTCGCGAGGAAGAAGAAACAGATAAAGCTATTAGTGAAAACATGGCTGCAATGGAAGGAATTCCTCCTGTTATATCAAGCACAGATAACCATCGTTTACATATAGAAATACATAATGGTTTTTTACAAGATCAAAGATCGCAAGAGTTTCCTAGAGCTACTGAATTACTAAACATTCATATTAAAGACCATGAAGCAATGGAGAAAGGGCAAGGTATCCACCCTATATATAACCAAGGAAATAGATCTCAAACTGCAGGGGCTCCTCCACAAGAGCAACCCCGTGGGACTGATATGAATTCAATGATTCAACAAATAGCTCAACCATCTCAAGAAGGGACAATGTAAGGAGACGTTATGCCACTAGGAAAAAACATTCGTTATAGAACTAAAGGTAAAGGTAAAAACCGTGTTCGTTTAGCTTTTAAAAACAATAAAGTCGTTGAAGTTAAGAAAGGCGACAAAAAAGCTAAATTAACAGAAGCAGGAAAGAGGTTAAGAAAAAGTTTATGAGTGGTGATGTTTTAACTACGGAAGAAATTGAGTATTATGATAATTGTAAAGCTATTTACAGAGAGCTAAACAATACAAAACTTTATGAATTACTAAACAACACAAGAGAAAAAATTATTCATAAGATAGCTAATAGTGAAAACGATCGTGATATGTGGATAAATGTTGGGAGATTAAAAACTCTTGATGATTTACTTGATAAAAAATTAACTTCTTATAATGAAGTTAAAAGAATGGATGCGTTGCAATAAAATGAATGAGTTAACTATTGTATTACCAACATGGAACGCAGGATTTGTTCTTTCTCAGACAATTGATTCTATATACGCACAAACTAATGATGACTTCAAAGTTATTATTATAGACGATAAT
>Ga0272440_1001469_pt1 | contig 19179 bp, 9 predicted proteins | sample SSMMMBAug17_FD_192440 | JGI IMG/M metagenome (GOLD analysis project Ga0272440, IMG submission 192440) | Marine sediment archaeal communities from Little Sippewissett salt marsh, Falmouth, MA, United States - SSM-MMB-Aug17 | ecosystem: Environmental > Aquatic > Marine > Wetlands > Sediment ...
GGCATCTTTTGCTGTAATATCTGTATTAAGGTGTAATAAGACATGTGAAAAAAAATTACCCCAACGACCAATAGTGTTGATATATTCTTCTGGTGTTTTACCAGAATAAGCAGAGTGAATTAAACAATAATTATTGTCTTCAATTTCCAGAAATACTAATCTTACTGGTAACTTATATTTATTAGCACTATCAACACTATTGACATTTCTGTCTATATTAAGGCAATCCATAGGAATACCGTCAGGTAATTGATAACCCGAATATTTTACAGCTTTTTCCAACAAGCGCGCATTAATTTTATCAGATGCATCCCTTACCTGAAAACCAGCATAACCATTGAGACTATGACCTTTTAAACATGAAGTATAACAAAATTGTTTCATACGGCATCACTCTAATTCGTATGTTTTATATGATATAACATCTATCTATTTTGTAATATTTTGTATAATTTTTATTGGATCTATTTTACTTATTTTGTAGATACAAAACAAACCAATAAACATTGTGAAAACAAGAATACAGGTAAGCCCCAATAAAACTTTTTCCAAAGTAGGTGGATAAAAAACAACAGCAATACCTTTTGGGTAATATAAAAATACAGCCCAATACAGTAAAAGAGATATAAAAAAAGACAGGCATGAAATAAAAAGAATATTCCCCATAAACATCATACATATATCTTTTTTAGAGGCAAAACCAGCCAATAAAAAACCAATTTCTTTTTGTTTTGCATCAATAGTACGAACAATATTATTTACTATAAAAACAAATATTAAAGCAGCGCACAGAATACCAGCTATATAGGCAGCATTGTTTAGAAGTTTTACCTTGTCAATTAAGTCAGTATTTTTTTGAAAGATATTACGAACACTAATTTCAGGGTTTTCTGCTTCTGAATTGACCAGCGAATAATTACGACCATCTGAAGTTAGCTTATTCAATAAAATTTTTGTATTTACTTCTAAGTAATTAGTGACATCTGTTATCATTTCATGGTTGAATTGTTTCGTTTCCACTTCAATTCGAGGGGGTTTTACAAATTCATTTTGTTGAATATTATTCGAAATCAATTCCCACATTGAATTTGAATGGATATAAATGTACCCAGATTGCTCATCAGCAATTGTAATAACTTTAAAGTCTTTAGTAATATTTGTTTTAGAATTAATATTAATTTCTAAATTTATTGATTTATTCATTGAATCCATACATTTTTTTAGTGTTTGATCGATAATGACAGCACTTTCTAAACTTTCAAAATCTCTAATCTCGCTCTCAGAAATTTTTTCTTTTCTATTATTAGCTCTTTTTACTGTTAATTCCGAGATTTCTTTACTTTTTCCATCAGATGTTTTGATAACAATTGGAATTTTAATGTCAGATCCTCTGTGAACACACTTAAGAAGCCCTGGAAAAGAAAGAACAGGATAAACATGGTTAATATCTTTATCTTCTAACACTTTTTTTTGAATATATTCAGAAAAATTATTCCAAAAATCTAAAGGGTTAGTGACACGAGATGTTAGTTTGAAATTATCAATATTAATAGTTATTAAATTTTCAATGCCATTTTTTTTTATTTCTTTGTTTTGGTAATCTGCTAAAAATTCTGAAAAACTCATTGTCGCTATAGATATAATCATTGCTAAAAGTATTGCATTAATATTAAAGAGAGAACTGGTTCGGTTGTTTATACCTAAATACTTGATTGAAAAAAATATGAGATCTTTGTAGTTTAACATGTTTCTATCTCCTATTATTAATCAAAACATTTGAATTACATTTTTTTTGATTAATATACGCTGATAAATAATTAAATCGTAAAACCATTTTTAATTTTCGCTTTGAGCTTAAGTATTGTTCTCATTGTGCTTGGTTAAAACGATGGGTTCGCTTTGCTCAGGTACTTTTTTAATAAGTTTAGAACAAAATTCATTACTATGTGTTACTAAGATAATTGTAACATTACCTTTAACAAGTTTTTCAATTAAGCTAATTACCCAATCTATGCTTAGTTTATCAATATGATTTGTGGGTTCATCTAACAATAACAATTTTGGGTAATTGATAATTGATCTCAAAATAGTTAATTTTCTTTTTTCACCGCCTGATAGTTTTGGCGGTTTTTTAGTCAGAGTTTTCGATAGGTACAGAGCATTGTTATCTTTAAAAACTTTTTCGCACTCTCCGATAATTTTTGAATAAGATATTTCCTTTTGTTCACGACTTATTTTTTGTAAGAATCTTTGTGGAAGTTTAAGATTCTCTTTAAAGGTTAACGACTCAATCAGAAAATCATCCTGAAAAACAAAGCCAATATATTTTGAACGGTTTGCCATAATCTCATCGCTTATATTAATATCATTTTCAAAAAATTGTATACTTTTATTTGGCGTCTCATTATCATTTGTTTTAAGGTTCCCTCCGATAAAATTCAATAATCTTGTCTTACCAGAGATTGACATTTCATTATCATTTGTTTTAAGGTTTCCTCCGATAAGATTTAATAATGTTGTCTTACCAGCGCCATTCTCTCCTTTGATAATATTTAATCCTGGTTTGAAAGTATGTGTAAAATCATTCAATATAATTTCATTTTTTATATTATAAGATAAATTATGTATTCTAACCTCAAGCTTTTTCTCTATTTTATATAATGGTTCCATTGTTAAACCTCTTAATCGTTTAATGTATTAAAATTTAATGTATGTTCGTAATCAATCCATCCCCCTGAAGAGCCTGTTTCTAACAAATTGTTATTCAGTTCCTTTAATTTCTTAATTGCATTTTCTATCTTTTTACATTTTTCTTCCTTGTCTCTGATAATTAATTCTTCTGCTTTTGATGCCTTTGGAAGACCTAACAGTATTTCATAAAGACTCATATCTTTCTGGCTTTCAATGTCTTCACCTGTTAATATGCCTAATAGTCTTTTAATATAGTGTATATTATGACGCAAAGACTTAGAAGGATCATCATTCTTCGTTACCTCCTCACCTAAAGTTATATACAATTGATTCAGTTTATTTAATTCTTTCTCTATTTCAAGTCTTTTTGTATAAACTTTTACACTATATGCTCGATTTTCTGGAATTTTTAACCATCCTTCATAAAAGCCTTTGTTAGAATTCTCATCTTTTTTAAGAAAAGCAACTTTATAGTATGTTTTGTCATTATATACATACTTATCAAGTGCAGGCATTGGAATTGAATCTCTTGTGTATAGTATTTGGCATGAATAGGATTTTGCGGTTCGCGTTGAAATGTCAATAATACGAGCCCAATATTTATTAAAATCGTTTCCAAAAAAATCCTTCAATTGGTTTTTGAATAGTTTTTCTGATAGTTCGTTATTGATAAAGTCTAGTTGATTAAATTTTCTGCGAGTATCTGTAGATAATTCCATAATAATATTAGAAAAGTTAGGTGTAATAAATAATTCCTCTTTAAAAATTGAATTTTTGTCTGCTAATAGGTCTCTCGTATTACTATAAAAAGAAACCAGTTGGTTTTCTTCAGCATTTTCAACGTATTCCAGACAAATAGCCTCTCTGTTATCCCATTCAACAACTTTTGATTTAGATATCCACCCATCAGGTTTATTCTGACTGGTTTCCTTGCCAATCGGATAATATCCATCTTTTTCTTGAGGGTAAATATAAAAAAATTTAAATAAATCAACTTCCTCAATTATTCTATTTCTATTTTTTATATCATATATTTTCGTTTTAGGAAATTTCGTAATTACCTTTCTGGGAATATCATGTTTGTTTTTAAGCGCTTCTTCAGGATTAAAACAGCCACGTGTATACCCAATATATAAACAAAAACATAATATACATATAATTAGTTTTGAATTCATAACAACCTCATAATTAGAAAAAATTTAGAACGATTACACTTATTACCAAGGGTAAAAAGATGAAAACAAACATTATTTCTTTTTCTTTCAAAGAATAATAAGTTAGTTTACTCTCAAAATCAGTTTGTACCAGAATTTGTTGCACAACAATGGTTAAACACCACCCTGTTAACACTAAATTAATGGTTGGGTAATCATTTGGTGCGAAAAAAAATAGTAATGCAACTGATATTAAGCAAGATGGTAGTAATTTATTATCATGAAATCTTCTGGATCGATTAATAACAAATGAATATCCACCGATGAGTAAACCTGCTACAAAAGTAATAAAAGGTGAATACATAAATTTTGATTGAAATAAAGAATTATCGCTATTAAAAATGAATAGATACAATAGAATCACTATGGTTGAAATTATTTCTGAGATTATATTGGCTTTTGTCGATAGTTCAAATTCTTTCATTAATGGGATCAAACCATTTTTCCAAAATAACCATAAGATAGGGTCTGTGACGCGATGCGGTTGTATTGAGTTCAGTTCATAATTTTTGTCAGGAAGTGCTCCCAAGGCTGAAACCGCAAAAAACTTTTTTTCTTCAAAACGATCATCAGCATTTTTGATCAGGGCAGCTGATTCAAATTCAGAAATAATGTCTCTTACTTCATCTGAAACCAAATCGATATCTTTTTTATTAAACCCTTTATAATGATCTGGATCATTTCTGATTTGAGTTCCCGAACTAATTGAATCATTGAATAAATCACATTTTGATAAAACAAATGCAACAGGTGTTTTTATCTTTGATGAAAAAACATCATAATTTTTATTGTTGGTTTCAAAAAGATATATGATATCTTCTACAATTTTCCCTGGTTCTATGTTTTGTTTTGCTGCCTTTTTATTTCTAAAAGATTCAGGAAGTTTAGATTCAGGGAGTTTATCAATAACTTCTTTATATTCCATTGGATCTATTAAAAAAATAATCCCAGATGCATCTAAAATATAATTTGCGTACTTATACATTCTATCTTTTTGCTCAATATCTTCACCTGCAGCATCATAGAAAATCAAGTCAATAACTTTCGGTTTCCAGAAATTCTTATGGTTAAATCTTATTCTATAAATTAATGGCATACGAGTTTGTTTATCTTGTAATACAGAATCTGTAGGCTTAACTGCTATATTTTTTTTTAATGGTAAATTATATCTTGATTCATATATTTCATTGCTAGAAATACCTATAAAATTTTTTGCACAAAATGTTTCCTGAGCAATAATACTAAAATCAATATCATTAACAATCTTTTTCAATTCTTTAATTAATATTCCAAAATAATTACTTTTTCCAGAAAGTCGACCACCAATGATTGCAATAGATTTTGAATTGATTTCACAAGATGTGGCTGTATTTGATATTGTTTCATGGGGTAAAGCCATGTGACAATTGGGACATACAGGAACATGATTCTCTTTCAAAAAATCAGATGACAATAAAAATTTTGCGAATAAGTAAAAATTACTAATTTTATGGCAAGGGGCAGTTGAGGGGGGGGTTGGCAAATCTAATAGTTTTTGAATTTTTTCATCATCCTCATTGTGTGCCCCGGGAGATTGATCTCGAACATGGGCCTCATTTATGTGAAATTTATGAAAACAAAAATAACACGTTACTTTTTTCCAGGGATTAATAAATTTAATGACCATAATTTTATCTTATGCTCCTAATAATTATGAATTGATATTTACTGTTTGGGGGAGTCTGGTTAATTTAAGCCAGGCATAATCATCTTCATTTTCGGCAAATAACATAGCTTTTAAATTACGTTCTAAAGTATCGCTTTTAAATGACCCTATAGTGATTAATTGGTTTGGTTCACATTCGCGTTCGTCAGTAATGGCCAACAATTCTATTCCATCATTTCTATTTCTGGGTAATTTTGTTTTTTTTGCGGCTAATACTAATTTAGGAAGGTTAATCTTTCGGTCTGAGGATATAATTAAGTCGTAGACTTTTGACCTGAATAAACCCAATATTTTTTTCTCTTGAATCATATATCGAATGGTTACACTTTTTGTTGTTAAAAAATATTTTCGACACTCTTTAGTATTTCCCGAAGAATATAGCCACTCTTCGTCTTGTTTAACAGCAGAAAAGATTGTTATATATAAAGATTCATCATTTTCAACTTGCTTGCTAAAAAATCCTTTGTTTTGATACTTTTCTCTGGAAAGGAACTTTTTTTCAGCATTGAGATCATTTGGATCTGTGGCATAGTTTGAATCTTTAAACATGATGGCAACATATTCTATATTTCTGGGCCATAACCACTTAAGTTTGATCTGTCCACGGTAAATTGAGGCTTCGGTACCATATACATCAGCAATATTTGAAATCATAATGCGATTACCCACCACACAATGGTTATCTTTCTGGGTAACCGGGGTGACGAACATCGTATTATCATCATTAGCATTAAAGCTGGCACGATCTTCATTAGTTTCTACTAATTTTTCACCCAACTGATTCATTTGGTCAACTGATATTACATCCATTATTTTCAGTTTGGATTTTTGGGTAGATTTATAGATATGAACCCGATCTGATTCAACTGGTGACCATGATAGCGTGATAATATTGTCCAAAACCTTGTATTGCAAATCTGTTATCGGTTTGGGTGGGATTGTCATTTGTATTAAATGAGTCTCCCCTTTTGAATGAATGAATTGATTATTCCATTCAAACACAGCAACAAAAAGATATCCATATGTACTACCATTAACAACATTATCATCAATAAATTCATTTCCACTTATTTGAAAATATGTGCCATCATTTGGACCATCAGGAAGGTCGTTGTCTTTTTTCCATATTTTAATCTTTATGGCATTTTGTAATGGTTTCCATTTGAATTGTATAATGTTATCTCCAGGTATGATATTAAGGTTTTCAATATCCGGCGCATAAAAGGCCGGTTCTGAGGAAACCGCTGATTTTTTTGATAAAACATTGGCTCTAATGGAATATATGGCATAATAATATCCAATACCTGGAAGACAATTTTTATCCACATATTGTAAGGCAGATGTTTCTGATACAATTGTTCCATCTTTACAACTGACAGGAGGTTTATTTTCTTTTCTAACAACCCTGAATAAGACATGATCCTCTGGCACATCATCCCAGTTTAATATAATAGCATCACCAAATACTTCAATTCTTAAACCAGATGGTGAAGGCGGTGGATAGGTAATAAGCTTATTGCTGACAAAAGGATCATCCTGACAGAATTGTAAAACCTCAAGATAGCTTTCCAGAGCTTTTTGAGTGTCCCCCGCATTTTCATATTGTTCAGCCTTTTGTATAAAGAGCTGTGATTTTTGGATACCATTATCAATTTGCTTTTCCAAGATTTCAATGGATGGATGAGTTCCAATCTGCTGCTTTAGCATTTGGACTTGTTTCTTGGCCTGGTATAAATGGCATGATGAAATAAAATCTTCTATTTTTTTTAATTCTTGAAATTCCTTTTTTTCCTCTTCGATGATTCGTTGTTTGATTTGTAAAATTTTATCATATCCAGGCCAATAAATTTCCGCCTCATCTAATAATTTCCTCGCTTCCCCCCAGTTTCGATGCGCTACTTTTAGATTTGCTTCTTTTAATAATTCTGAAATAGTAAAATAGTCTGCCAGTGAAAAGCCGCAATTTGAACAATACTTATTTTCTGAAACATTTAATGTTTTGCATTTGATACATGGAACGTACAGGTCTTCTTTGCAATTGACACATTTTTTTGAAGTTTCATCATTCATCGCGTGACAATTACCGCAGCTTATTAATTTTTTACCTGTTGGGGTTGATGGCTTTTCTATAATCCATGCCTTTTTTCTTGCATAATTAGTGATACAGTCCTCTGCATCAGCCTGTGGAATTCCTTTAGCTTTTGCCTGATTAATAATATAATCCCAGGCATCCACTGAAATTGTCCCTGATGTCCCCAAAATTTCAATATCTTTTTCAAGTTCAAGAAGTTTTTTTAAGGACTTTGAATTATCGTATTTGCTACGTTCTGTTTCATTTTGAAAAATTTTTAAGCAATAGCCGATCAAATTATCCTGCGCTGTAAGATTGGCATTTTTGTTATTATTTTTTTTTATTTCAACAGCTTTGATGTCGATTCTTTTTTTTAGCGATTCTATAGAGCTATTTCTATTCATCCCCAAAAAATCGTATAGGTCTTGTTTTTGAATGATCTTTAATTCTTTTTGTATTCCCTGGAGAATTGTTTGATCAATAACAGGTTTTGCTGTTTTGACATTTTTGTGGTCATCAGAACGAATCTCATTTGGCTCAATTAATTTTCTAATTTCTTGCTCTGTAAAATGTTCATTTTTTTCTTTAAGTTTATTAACCTCTTTTTCTGTTAAATAACCTTTTAAGGATAAATGCCTGATTGTACTTATTAAACTTTCCTTTGCTTTTTCTTTTTTCTGTTCAAGTAATGATATTGCTTCAGTTCGTTCAGCTTCTCTCATGGGTGGATTATCAATCATTACGTTTCGTATATCTTTTAACTGATCCAAATTATTTTGAGCCTGCCCACCTTTTGATGGATGGTTTCTTAAGCTGGACCACTCGCGTTGTTTTGATTTGATTGTATCTTCAATTTGATTGTCATCAGTAATTGAAGGATCCAAATTAAGAAGTATGAAATAATTTTCTCGGTCCATTTATGTTCACTATTTTTTTAAGTTTACGTATGCAATCTTTCAAATATGCCATTGATAGGCTGTGCATCAGACAATTGAATTCCACCACCGGTTTCAGTCAATACTTGAGCTATTTTACTGAATGTTTTAACAAGATTTCCAGAGGTTGCAAAAATATTGGCTTCTTCACAACTGGCTAATTTATTTAAATAGCCTTTATTGGCGTCTCCTGTCCCAATCGTGATAATATTGATATTATCCTGATGGCATTCTTTGGCCGCCATCTCAGCAGTATCAGGAGAATTTGGCATGCCATCAGAGAGTAAAACGATAAATCGGGCACCTTCAATACATTTCAGTTCTTTATACGTTAATTCTATAGCATCTGTCATATTCGTACCACCATCCGCTTCAATCTGGGATATTGCTCTTTCAATTTTTTTTGCATTTTGACAGGCATTTAAAACAATTGATGCTTGATAATTAAAAGAAGTTATTCCTATAGACATTTTGCTTAAATCACATTTTTCAACAAATTTAACAGCCGCCTTTTTTGCTTCATCAATAGGACTTCCATACATGCTGCCTGATGCGTCAATACATAAATATATGCAAATATGATTATCTGCAAGACAGTCATTTTCAGGTGGAAGTGACAACCAGGAGATATCATCAGGAACCGGTTCAATCTTCATTGGCAAAACCTTTTCTGATTCTTTATCAATTGCAGATACCTGTACCATTCCATTTTTATCATATTCATAAGAAATGTTCACAATGGCAATACCATTTTTGGCATGAGGAATATCAAAGAATGAATATTTACCCAGAATAGTACATTCCAGAGGTAGATCACTTTCTCCCTGAGTCATATACACTTCCAATGAATTATTAATTTTTTCATAGGTCTGTAGTTGAAAAGGGCGTTGTTCAACACATGGTATTTGTCTGTTTTTGGGGATGATAATACTATTAATGTATTGCGAACGATTTTTATTGATTGCCACAACCCCCATACTGTGGCTCATAACATCCTTTACTGATGGTCCAATATAAAATGTTTTTTCATTTGTTTGAATATCCATTGCAGCTTGAAGCGCTGCTCCTCTTGAAACAACTTCATCAACATTGACACCTGACATTACGGGTAGCCCCAGCTTTTCTTTTACATATTCATAAACCATTGGCATTCTGGTGGAACCACCAACCAGTAGAATACCGGAAATATCATGCCAGGAAAGTCCTGAAACTTCGAGCGTTTGATTGGTAATATGAATTGTTCTTTCCAGTAAATCTGAAGTTAGATCTTTAAATTTAGCTCTTGTCAGCACAAAAGTTTCTTTTTTGCCTTTAAAATAAATCGGTATTGTTATTTTGGAAATATTTGACAGCGTTTTTTTGGCATTTTCAACACGTACCAAAAAATCATTGTAGGTATCTGAATCTTGTAAAGGGTTCAGACCCAATTTTTCTTCAAACTGTTGCGCAATATACGAGGCAATTCTATCATCCCAATCTTTTCCACCAAGATGATGATCACCATCTGTTGCCAGAACTTCAATATTATTCTTTGTCAGTTTTACAATACTAATATCAAACGTTCCTCCGCCAAGATCAAAAATCAGATTAATTTGTGGCTTATTGAGATTTTTTACGCCATAACCGAGGGCGGCGGCTGTTGGTTCGTTAATAATTCTTAAAACACTAAATCCAGCCATTTCTCCGGCCTGTAAAGTATTTTTTCTCTGTAACTCATTAAAATAGGCAGGGACAGTAATGACAACATCAGAAACAATACTATTGGTATAAGATTCAGCATCATTTTTTAGCTTTTTTAGGACTAATGCAGAAAGATCAATGGGCGTATAATCCTTTTCATAATAATTGAGTACAAAGTTTGGATCGCCCATATTTCTTTTAAAAAAAGCAGCAATATTTTTCTCACCCATTGCTTGCATTTCTCTTGCTTCCTCTCCAACCACTGGCTCCGGATTAAAATATATAATAGAAGGTGTTATTGTTTTTTTATATTTATTTAAAACAGTTTCTGGTTGACCATTTTCATTGATTATCGTGATAACAGAATTGGTAGTACCTAAATCAATGCCTGCAATTGATAGCTTCATATTTCACCCTTATCTCTTAAAAGTTGGGTTCGGAGTTTAATTCATTAAGCTTTTTTTGCAATATAAACTTTTTATTGTAAAGCTCCTGTTGTTGTTTAGAATCTACGTATTTATTAAGAAATTCAGTTATTTGCATAATAACGTTTTGTAATTTAGTAGTAGTTTGTTCTTTTTCTATTTTTTTCATGACCTTGTCTACTTCTGCCTTTATTTTCTCATATTCATTTTCTTCTTCTCTGTCCCTACTTTCTCCATTCAATTGAATTCTTTTGATTTCACTTTTAGCTTTTAAAACTAAAAAATTTGCTTCTGAAAATTTTGCTTTTGAAAATTTTTCATATTTGCTTATAAATTTTTTTAATTTTTCAATTTGCTCTTTTTCTAATTCCTTTTGATCTACTTTAGTTTTCACTTTTTTTACTTTTGTTATTTTTGCTAACTCTTTCGGCCCATATTTTTTAATATAACTTAGAATTTTCTGTTTTGCTTTAACAACATATTCCGATTTAGGATATTTTTTAATAAATTTAAATAGTTTTTGAATGTTATTGCCTGCATTTACAAATTCTAAATAAATCAAAGAATCTTTTACTTGATCGATATATTTTCCATCAGGATATATTTCTGAATAATAGGCAAAAGCTTTTTCAGTATTTTTATTTTTAGCGAAATTGAATATTCCTTCTTCAATAGAATCTTTATCATTAGGATATAATTCTAAATAATAGTCAAAAGCTTTTTTAGTAGATTTGTTTATGGCGAAATTGAATATAACATTTTTAATAGAATCTTTATCATTAGGATATTTATTTAAATAATTTTGAAATGCTTCAACTGTATTCTTTTCCTTGGCTATCGTTAAATTTAAATCTTTAATATAACCTGAAACTTGATTAATATATTTTCCGACAGGAAATATTTTTTTGTATTTTTTAAATGCATCCAGTGTATTTGCTTGTTTGGCTATATTAAACTCAGAATCTTCAATATATTCATATCTCTTAACAGGCAGACAGTTCTTTTCTTTAATTTTGTTAAAATGCTCTAATGCCTCTGAATAATACTTATTGGCTAAAGCTTCTTCTCCTTTAATATATATTTCAATATAATCAACAATTCCTGATTTATTTATACAATTTTTACAATAAGTTGCTAATTCAATTCGAGAATGAAGATAAGGATATTTGTTTTGCTTAGTTTTTACAATTTCAAAATATTCCAGTGCCAATTGGCATTTTCCAGTTTTTAAAAGTCTTAACCCTTCATTGAACATCTTATTTAAAATTGCTTTTCTATTTTTATTCATTGTTTCATGGGCCAATGGACTTTCCTGAAAATATTGTTTATAATCTTCTATAGTATTACGTGTTTTAGCCTGTTGATATAGTAAACTATCATATTCAGTTTTTGCTTTTTTGGCATAATTTCCATTGGGATTTTTTTTAAGAAAAAATTGCCAGGCTTCTTTCGATCCTTTATCTTTGGCCATTTCGAATTCTGTTCGTTCAATAAAGTCTGAAATGCTCGGGAAAGCTGGATCTAACTGTCGAATTTGTTGATATAACAGCATGGCGGCAGTAAAATTTTTTGCATTTAGAGCATCATTCGCATTCTTGAGCCGAATTCGATTTATGGCAACAATTGCATCTTTTCTGTGACTGTGTTTATCATCCTTTAGAGGCGTTTCTTCTTGATAACTTTCATAGGCTGATATTGTATCCTTCTTTTTTGCATCTTCAAATAACTTATTATCAATAATCTTTTTAGCTTCCTCACACAAATACCCCTCAGAATGTTTTTCAATAAATCTCTTTAATGAAACTATTGAATTTTCTTGTTTTGCGATATAAAATTCAGCAGTTTCAATTTTGAATAATAAGTCAGGATAATCTTTTTTCAGTTTTTCAATTTTTCTAAAATATAAAAGAGCTTCAATATATTGGTCGTTATCTAAATACTCCTGCCCTTTTTTATAGTAATAGTTAGCACATCCAATTGATACAATAAATGTGATAATACATATCAACCTGATCAATACTTTAACATTTGAATACATTCTGTCCTCCTTGAATATATTAGACAGAGAAAATTGATTTTGGTTCCCCAAAAAAATTATTTTTTGGGATGAAATAGAACAAAAAGTTCTTCTATAGGTTGAATTCTTAAATCAATCCGCCTAATACCTGAAAAATATGCATGTATTGGTGGACCATTTTGACAGCTTTTTAAAACTACAGGAATAATATTAATGGAGCTACCTTTGTCGGCATCTTTGTTGGCAAAAAATTCTATCTCTTTTTCTTGATGTCCCCCGACTGTTTCTCCATAAAAGATGATTGCTGTTTTTGATTTTTTTAAATTTTTATCTATCCATTTTAGACAATTATCACCATAGCTTATTTCAATATCTAATCGTATATTAATATGTGAAGCATTATTTTTCAATTCTTCAACAATATTATGAACCTCTTCTTTGCAGTTAAGGGGATATGAAATAAATACGTTATGAGGAGTGTATGATTTATACCATTTTCTTATACAAACGGGAAACACATTATTTGGGTAAACAAAGCCTAATTTACAAAGTTCATCAAAATTTTGATTATAAAACAAGTCTTTAATAATGTATTGGTTATCTGTTTTATTCACAATACTGTCAATATATTCGATAAGTTCATTTTCTATTTTTTCATAAGAATTGTTGTTAAGGCCGAAACAAGCTCTAATAATACACCCGATATGAAGACCAATTTTTGATATCAGTTCGGAAGCTTTTATTGTATCATATTGTTGTCCATTCCTATCTGATATATAGGCGCAACATTCATTGTAACTCATTGAATTGATTTCAATAAATTTGTAATATTTATATTTTGGATCTGTCACTTTTATATTGTTTAAACAAAAACGTCCTTCTTTGATAATAAAAATGGACCGATTATCTTTGGTCAAAATTTCTGTAATCGATTTTTTTGAATTTTGCTCGTCTATAAATCCAATCTGAGGCTCAGAAACAATGAAAAATTGTTTCAACTCAGATGTCGATCCTAATAATTTTTTTATTGTGGATAGAAGTGTTGCCTTCTTTATTTCATCATTTGTATCAATTAAAAAATTTTTTTTTGCTTCAATGACATTAGATATAAGAGGATAGTTTCTATTTAAAATAGTTAATACATCTTTATTGATTTCTTTAAATTTGTTTTTGTATTCTTTATCATCAACATTTGTATTTGAAGCATTATAAATATTTAATAATTCATTAGCATCATTTTCTACAGCGAATATTTTAAATGCATTTGTGATTATTTTTTCATAAATATCAAGGAGTGAATATTTAGTTTCATGATGACCGAATTCAAAAATTTTAAAATTTTTATCAGGGAGACATTTGCCAATTGCAAATTTTATTGTCTCTGTCTTTCCTATCTCATACGCACCAATGACATATGGTTGTAAAATATCTAAACCGGAACCATTCTTGTTTTGAATATAATGTATAATATCGTTTATAGCTTTTTTCCTGGATGAATTGGGACCATAATAATAATTCCCACAGGTTTTTTTTTCTTTCAATCTGAGATCTCCATGTTCTTATATCCAATTTTCCATTCTTTGATCAACAACATAAAAAGACCAATTCTTAATTTATAAAGAGTTTGTACCTTATCATGTTTTACATCGATAGATTTAATCACTTGTTTATGAATTAATACATCAATCATTTCTTTTTGTTTCTCATCTAACTCTTTTTTGGAGAGTCTAATATTCATACTGAATGAATCTATCTTGTCTTCCTGTATTAATTGACTTAGAAAATTTTTTTCATCATCTGTCAGCCCTTCAATTAAGTATTTAATATATGGACGAAAACTACTATCTTTAATAAATGATATCGCTACATCTTGAATATCATCTAACATAACAGTAGTATTGTTTTTATTATTACATTTTTCAAATAGAAGATAACAAATCATCTGAACAATAGAAGTATATCCTCCTGAAAATCTCATCAAATATTCTAATGATAAAGAACTAAATTGCAATATATCAGAAACTGTTGATATTTCTGAAACCTCTTTAAATTCTAGCAGGTTTAGACGAATAATATGTGGAATATACTTAACATTATTATCAAAAAAATCAGAAATTTCTTTTTCTGTAACAAACACAATGGAAAAATCAGCTTTTATGGCCAAATGTCTAAAATATGACAAAGGACTATGTTTTTCAGATGATACAATCTTTGGATCTGATAGAAGCTGCGCATCATCAATAATGATAACCAATTTTTTATCTTTTTGTCTTAAAAAGTTTACAGCTTTTTTCATTAAGTAATAATAATAATCAGCTTCGTCTTTATCTTTTTCTTCTGATCTAAAAAAGTCCTGGTAGACTTCACGAATAGCATAATATACTCCTTCTTCGAAAATGTAGCTGATAATTTTATCTTTTGAAAGTGTTGCTTCGACTATTTGTAATGAAAGGCAATCTATATATGCCGGGAAAAAGCTATTATCCTTTTTATTTAGTAACATATTAATAAGTGAGGTTTTCCCAATTCTTCTAAGGCCAAATAGATTTATTACCGGGAATTGATTTTTTTCATGTAGAATTCTGTTAACTAATTGTTGAATAGCAACATTTCTACTTTCTAAATTGCCAAATAGTTCAATTTCTGGCACATGTTTTAAAGGTTTGTCGGGAATAAATGGATTGTGTAATTCAGTTTTTATTGTTTTTACCTCAGGAATATCTATTTTTATTGATATGGGAATATTTTTATTTAACCATGTTGTAAAGCAAAAACGATATTCTACAGTAATCGAAGAATATGTATTCTTTGTGATACGCAATTTTATTCTTTCATAGCCACCGGGGGATATTATTTGACAAAAATTGTTTTCTACTGAAATATGATAGGCGCTGGTTTGTTCTTCTGGTGTATCATTATTCGATTTTTTTAAACCATATATCGGTATTTCACCTAAATTTTCTATCATTACCCAATATATATCTTTTTCTGCTGCAGGATTTAGTGACAATTCAGGCGATAATTTAATATTTAATTTGTGATCTGTGATATTTTCAAGTTTTTTACATTCTTCATATTTATATTCCCAATACTCAATGATCAACTTGATTGCTTTTTGTTCAATCCCTTTCAGTTCTGATAGATTTTTTTCTTGAAATCGTTTCATAAGTTCTTTTAAGGTATAATCAAAATTAAAGAGTTGTTTATAAGTTTTCTCTACTGTATCTAAGTATGGAAGCTTACCCGTCTCTGATAATGAAGTATTGTCAGGATATAATGGATTTTTAACCAGTTCGGCAAAAGCTTGAAAAATATTAGAAGCATGCGAGGCATATCTGCATTTTTTAGTTTGTAAGTTGTTAAAAGAATTGCTTATCTCTATAAAAAGACACCACAATTTATCTGAATCTTCTGAATCTATAGGATCATTCGTTTGAAATTGAAATGAATTCAAATTGTCAAAACTAATAAACAATTTATTGATATCATCAATATTAATAACCTTCGTGTTTACATTAAATTTAAATTTGTCATTTTCTTTTGATAATTGTTCAATGATTCTTTCAGTAAAATCAATTTGGTATAAAAAAGCAATTAGTTCTGTTTCTTTTTCATCGATTAGGTATTTCTTAAAGTAAATTATAAATGCATCTCTTTGTGCTTTTGATTCAGCATTGACAAGAAATTCTTCTATAAAACTATTGATTTCGTTCATCTGCATTACTTTAAATAATTGTTCCAAAAAAATCATTGCATCTTTAACAATTGAGGATTGATAAGCTCCAACTGTTTCTTTTAGTCCTTTTTTGGATTCTTCTTTTACTGTTTTTTTGTCGTTTACCTTAAATGCTTTTTCAATAATTTTTTGCTTCTTTAATAATTCATTCTTTATTTTTTTAATGTCATCTGAGTCTATTAATCTCTGTTGATTTCCTAACTTCTTCTTATACCTAACAATCACAAGTAACAGAGTAATTATTAATATGACTGTCACTATTACGTAACAAAAAAAATAAAACTTCCAATTAGATTGTCTTTTTTCAGAAAGAAAGGGTGAAGGTAAAATAGATTTACAAGCCATTTTTTTCAGGACGTTAATTTTCTTGTTTTTTTTAGAATCAATATCAATCAAAAAAGCTTTGGCTTTAATTTTGTAATTACCTTCTATTTTTGTTTCTTTAAAAATGCCTTCATATTGGCCACTATCTGTATAATTTAAAGCTAAATTTATTGATTCACCTGCCGGTTTGTCTATCTCAGCAGTTAACAATATATCAGGCCGATTTATTAAAACCCCATTTCTTGTAAGCCAGGCATGTATTTTAATGGGATGACCTGAATATGGATAATCTGCATCTAAAATCAATTGCGTGGTAGAATATTTTGCATCTATCCAATACTGAGCCTGACCTTTTCCTGTTTTATAAATTTTCCATTTCCCGGGTATTGGATTGGTTATGGTAAACAGAGCATGGTATTCTTTTCCATTATTACCATAAGTTGAATAAAGTGAATTGCCATCGGAACTTTTGATATGAATTCTCATTTCAGGTTCACTTAACTGAAATGAAAAAGAGATTTTTTCAAGGAGTGGTTCAATTTCACAATAAATGATTTGATCATCAACGATATCACCGCCCTGAAGTTTTGGAAATTTTAAAAAATTTGTTATGATGCTGTGAAATTGTTGTGTTAGATCATTCATATTAGATACTGGAATATAATTGTCTTGTGTCAGCAAATGCCTCCAATTGATCTCATCTTTTTGAGCGTCTCTGAAAGCCAGAATGAATAATGATACATTATTTGTTTGAAGATCACTGATAATTGGAATTAAATTTTTAAAATACTCATTTAACGAAATATTTGATATTATTTGTGGACGACTATCTGTTAGCAAAATAATAACTTTTCTGTTACCTGAGTCAAAGCTCTTAGCTTTCAACTCTTGATATGCGTATTTAATGGGCTGTAAAAAATCTGTATGGGAGGACAATTCTTCTTCTTTTAAATATGATTTTATTGTTTGTTTTGTTTTGTTGGTTAGCAAATTTAATGGTATTATGTGGATAGGTTTACCTGCAAAACTAACAAAACCAGTTTGACAATTTATTTCATATAGTAATGCATTTGCAATTAAATAATCAAGTAAATACAAAACTGCGTTCGTTCGTAATCTGTCAGGATCATTTAATTTCAAACTAGTAGAATGATCAAACAGTATCATTATATCAAGACAGGTTGGCTTGAATCGATCAGGCTGTCTCTGGTTGAAATTATAATCTATTGTTTTTGATTCATGTATATTCTGTGCAAAAACAACAGAAAATAATTGGTTTAAATTCAAAATTATAAATATAAATATAATGATAATAATCTTTTTATTCAATTCAAGTTACCTTCTTCCTTCTAAACAATGTATATTTTCCAAAGTACATATAACTGATTATTAATCAGATTTTCCTTTGTGCTGAAAATTTAAAATATTGATACAATTCGCACCAACATTTTCTAAATGCTGGCCGAATGTTGAAAATACATTTGTTCCTTCATTCCATGTGTATAATTCTTTTTTATTAAGAATGATTCTTGACACACCGCGAGTAGTTAAATAATTGGAAAAAATTTGATTTAATTGATAGTCACTATTATGTTTAAAATCGTTTAAATTAAGGCTTTCAATATGGTAGTTTGAAATTTTGGAAATCATAAAATAAATTCGTTCTTCTCCCAAGTTATTATCAAGTTCAAAGAACCCGTTTTTTGCTGGTATATGGTATGTAAAGCCTTTTTTGACAGGGTTAATATTATTTAACAATTTATCCTTGTATCTTAGCATTGGAAATAAGCGTATTAGATTACCAGATGTGTCAAGCTGAAAAACGTATACATAGCAATTTCTATCGGGCTCAAAAACGACTTTAAAACCATCGCCAGATCTTAGCAATGCACCATTTTTCATAGAGAAGTAATCAGAGTCACCTCTTTTTTTTCCTAAATAATGAATCTTAAAAGATGAATTATTCAAATTTTTGTTAATAACTGGCTCAACTCTAGCCTTAATGGTAACCTCACAACAGTTTTTTGTTTCCTTCTTTGACCATTCACACATTTTTTCTTTTTTTTCTACAATAACTCTTGATTGATGGTATTGATCTAATTTTTTAGAATTGGGGTTGTGTATCAAAAACCATTTTGAGGTCCCTGATGCTGCATTGATTCTAGCTGCTGCTATTGCTCTTTCACATATTTCAGACCTATTATTAATACTTTTTTCCATACAAACTGTTCCCATTGCTTCAACCAGACAGTAACCATTTTCATCTGTCAACATTTTAAAAAACGTATTTTTCTCAAAGGCCTGTTTTAGAATATAAGCGTAATCAAAAAAAACAGATAGGTAAGTTCCTGCTTCATTGGTCTTAATTGTTTCTTGTTTTT
>Ga0272440_1001470_pt1 | contig 19173 bp, 14 predicted proteins | sample SSMMMBAug17_FD_192440 | JGI IMG/M metagenome (GOLD analysis project Ga0272440, IMG submission 192440) | Marine sediment archaeal communities from Little Sippewissett salt marsh, Falmouth, MA, United States - SSM-MMB-Aug17 | ecosystem: Environmental > Aquatic > Marine > Wetlands > Sediment ...
TGTTGCTGATCAGATACTCAATAAACGTTTATTTATCTGATTTTAATATACATTTTCAATTAGCAATTTCGCTAAATACCCAATTTAAGGTGTCAAAAACAACTTGTAGCTCTCGATTAGCAGAAATTTGATTAGGATCTTTTAAAAATATACTTTCTTCTAATTTTCCAAATTGCCAGATTTTTCCTGTAGTTACAACACTATAGCAAATATTAGCACCTTTAATAGAAGCGGCAATCATTTCAGCTAAAGCTTGGGTCCAACCTTCATCCCAATCTTGTTTTTTGGCCTCAATAATACAAAGTGGGGGTATATCCATACCACCGTAGTCTGTAACTGGTGCTATTAAGTAATCGGGTTCTCCAACTAAACCTTTTTCTTTGTCTACATTGAAAGGTTCTTGTATCCAAACGTTTAATGGTTGATTATTTTCTGCTACGATATTTAATATAGGAGTAATGATCTTGTTGCATATTGTTGCTTCGTTTCTAAAACTTAAACTGTCGCAAAGCCTTTTTTCGATGTGTTTTAATAATAGTTCTGATACTTCTATGCTTTTACTTTTAATAATGGAACCATCTTTTACCTTAATATCGAAAATGCTTGCAACTTGCTCTACTGATCCAAATTGACCATATGGCATAATATCCTCCTTATTTATCTATAAGTTTAAATGGGTGCAGACCCAAAAAATTTCAGCCTATTGATTTTTATATTTTTATTCATCAATCAATATAATCAATTCTGTGAGAATTGTGAGTTTCACCTGCAACGACAATAATTGATGATACCAAAAACATTTTGAAAATCAAAGAAAAAAAATCTAAAAACAATATAAAGATATATTGTTAAAATTCAAATATTTAAAGCAAAATTGACTACGCCGACTCTAATAAATATTTTTTAAATATTTCCAGACGATTTTTGATCGTTTCATCATATGGGTCAAGTCTTATGGCGTAGTTAAAATAACCTCTTGCTTTGCTATAATCTTTATTTTGATCATAAGCATGGCCAAGCTTTTTTATAATTGCCAGAATTCCTGGAGTCTCTTTGTTCATTTGTTCAAGTAGTATGATTGCTTTATTCTCTTGTGCATTTAAAGCGTATGAACAGGCTAACTTATATTTATATTCAAGGCTTTCTTGATTCTTTGCAAACAGTTTTTCATACATCAAAATGGCTTTTTCAAAGTTTTTTTGTTCAATGAATATTTTTCCTTTTAAATCTAAAACGCTATCTTCAAAATCTCTGAGTCTTATCTTTTCAATCATATCAAATTTAATATTATTTATAACTTTCATACTGTCAAAATAACGATTCAGTTTATAATAAACTAATGATAGGTAATACAAAGCATCCTGTGAGGTGTGATTTTTATCGATAATATTTTTTAACAATAACTCTGCTTCTGCATATGATTTGTTTTGAATGAGACTTAGTATTTCTTCTAACCAGTCTTGTGATATTGCTTTTTCTTTAAGTTCCCTGCCTGGCGTGACAACTTCATCATCCCATTTCAAGGTGGCCTGTTCTAAATCATTTAACAAGTCTTTGAGATTCTGATATCTTTCTTTTGGTGATCGTTTAAGTGCATTGTTAACGATTTTATCTATTGAATCAGGGATATTATTGTTTATTTCTTTCAACTTGGGATATACATCATTGTTTAACACCTGCAATGGTGATGAGTGTGGTGTACGGCCTGATAACAGTTGATAGAGTAAAACGCCCATACTATAAATGTCAGAATTCAGATATCGTTTGTTTGTTCCTGCAACTTCAGGAGCCATATACGACCAGGTACCAGCCCCATCAGTTGTATTTACAAATACATCATCAACAAACCGACTTGTACCAAAATCTGTTATCTTAATTTCATCACCGCTGATGAGAATATTTTGTGGTTTAATATCACCATGAACAATATTCTTATTATGAATGAACAACAGGCCTTGAAGAATTTTTATATAGATATTAAATACTTGTTTGAAAGTTCGTGGATTTTTCAACCCTTTATCGCTCAATTCATCAGAAAGTTTATGACCTGGAAAATACTCCATTTCTATTACAAAAACACCATCAACTCTGCCCATCCATTTAATTATTATGACATTTGGATGAGCGCACCCAACAATCTCTTTACCCTCAGAAAGTGTTCTGTCACTCTTTTCCTGATCTTTTGGTATTTTCAAAGCGATAATTTCATTGGTTTCAAGATTAACGCTCTTCCATACTGAACCAAATGATCCTTCATCAATAAATTCCTGTAATATAAATTTATTACCAATTTTTGTATCTTTTGCAGGAAAAAAATTAACTGCTTTCTTTTTCATGCATCACCTTATTTTGATCCACTCATTTAAAATAATCCTGTCGTTAATTTGTTTTGCAATACAATGATAAATCAGATAACTTGTTGATAATCCATTAATTCCAGCGATATAAGAACCGTCCGCTTTATGGAAGCCATTATCAAGAATAGATATAATATCTGATATATCACCTGGAGACTGTTGTGGATAGCTCCAGAACACAAACAAGATTACAGGCACTTTGCCTCCTAGCTGGTGATAGGCAATTAATAAATTTTGTATCTTTTCCTTTAGCTTTCTCTTTTTACTACGAGTTGAATTTAAACGTTCAAATTCGCATAATAGTAGTGCTGAATTATCCTCTTTACTGAACCACACAGAATCCGGCCGCACCTCATCTTTTTTTTGCCCCTTTTTCCCATAACTTGAAACATCCTCTGCCACTTTTACATTGTCTGAATTATTTTCAGGAAAACTGAATGGATAAACAGGATATTCAGATAAACTTGTGGTTTCCCTAAACTCTCTACCAATTGCTGTTAAATAATTTAAACCAAGACTGTGAACTGTTTCTGAATAATCATGAACGCCAAAATTGACCATCATAGGAAAAAGCTTTTTTCTGAGGTTTCCCTGTTTTAATTCTTTATCAATAAACTCTATCATTGAATTCCTATTCATTAAATCTGCCCCATTCCATTAAAACCTCTGGTGATTCACCACCATGAAGTAATGCTTTTGTTCCAACTTTAACAAGTAAGGGGGCAGGTATAGATCTGCCACATATCAAGGCCTCCCCGGTTGACAAGGATGGCAATTCTTCAATATCAGCTTTTGAAAACATATCAGAAGTTTTTGCGATAAATCGTTGATCATCTGGATTTTTCAGCCGCATTGTTATAATCGTATTGCATTGAGAAGTCACATCCGGATCTAATTTTGAAGGACGTTGAGAAATAATAGAAAAACCAACACCAAATTTTCTTCCTTCAGCAGCGATCTTTTTAATTATTTTTTTAGAAATTGATGCAATACCCTGTGGTGCAAAGTTGTGTCCTTCTTCATAAACCAAAAAGCCAGGTCTTGTTCTTCTGGTTTTATCTGATGCTGCTCTTAAAATTTCACTGGATAATAGTGCAGTGATAATCTGCTTTGCATCATCGGACAAGCCCTGAAGATCAACAATAGCAAGTCTTCCCACTTTATTATTACTTTCTCCAATCATTTCGTAGATATCTGTAGGTTCCCCGATATTTTGCGTATAAAAACTTCGCGCTTCATTTATAACCCTACTCAGTTTTAAAGATGCAACAGCAGCACTTCTGCCATTTAGAGCTCTTGCTTCACCATCTGAGAGTTGATCCCAGGCTCGCAATTCTTCCAGCCCGGTTTCACCAGATAACAGGAAAAGTAAGTCTTGTATATCGCGAGGAGGGGTATTATATTTCATTTTCCAATATCGAATAGCTACATCCAGTACGCGTTGCTGTGGCTCTGTTAAACCGGGTAAAATAGAAGACAGGTCATCCATATCAAACCGGTCAAACTGTAAGGCAAGATGACTGTTCTTTTCAGCATATTTCACATCAAAGGCATCGATAAAAGGTGTATATACTTTGATGCCACCACCTGCACCCAAAAGTTTTTGCATACTATCCTGAATATTAATCAGGCTTTCCTTTTCTGTGGTATCTTCTATAGAGTTTATATTTTCATTAAACCGAATGACACCCTGCTGAAACGCCTTTCCATATTCGCCATGTACATCAAATACAAGAACAGTTCCATTCATTTCAGCTACAAGACGCTCAATTATTCTGCCAACAGTGTATGACTTGCCCGATCCTGTCATAGCAAGAACAGCCAGATGTTCTGTAACCAGTTTATTTACGTCAAGAAAAATGGGAACCAGGTTATCTCCTTTTTCATATCCAATTAAGTTACCAATTTTTAGACTTTTATTTTCATCAAATTGATAAAATTTAGATAAAAACTCATAGTCAACACCAAACACATTTTCACCTGGATTCAGTGCTCTTCGGGGGATTTTTATTTGACCATTTTCATCACTGTAACCAACGACTTCAATCGTACCAAACAATGTTTCGCCGGTCACAGAAGCGCCTGGCAATACTTCTAACTGAGTTAAACCTTCTCCCATATTAGAATTATAAAGGATATTGCTTCTTGATATCGTAACAATCCTTCCCAGAACATAAGATTGTTTGTCGGTTTTGTTTTCTTGATGTTTGATTTTTACAAATTCTCCTCTTTTGGCAGAAAAACTGTTCTCCAGTGCCACTTTGAGATCATTCGGATTTCCTGTATTTCCAATGAGCTTGCCAATATATTTTTCCATGATATTCTCCTTGTATCAATTATTCCTCAAATACTTCAAAATCCTGTTTCCAATTGTTTTCAAGAGATTCGTTTTGTAAAATTTCCTTTGCATGTGCTTTGTAAAACTCAAGAATCCCGGGTTTTGTGTCAACAGGTTTCAAAGAATATTTAGCATACCAAAGTGGCAGCGGCAGTGCTTTTTTTTGATCAAAATTTATTAGCGATATAATTTGTGCAGCCAGTTCATCAAGGCTTTCAGAAGTCCAATTATCCTTTGATCCCAAAGTTTCAATCAGCGTAGGAGGTGTGTTGTTCCCGGCTTTGATATGCATGCCAATAAGACCATATTTTCTTATTTTTTCAGGCTCCAGTCGATTTCGATCACTAATTCCATCAAATTGAAATGCCGCCGTTCGGGTACATTTAGTTAAAATGCCATTCAGTAATCGTTTAATGCCAACACCTTGTAGCCGACTCATTTCGCTTTTCACTAAACTGGATATATCCGATTTTACAGGATCAACTACATATTTAATATTTTCATCAGCAAGAGCGAAAAAAATTGCACCAAATCTTTTATTACCAACTGATACCAGTTTGATGCCAAATGGATTAAATGGAAATATCTGATCTTTGTGTTTTTCCCAAAAATTTTCAATTTTGTTTTTGCACTTATCAAATAGTTTTTTCATTTCTGTGCGGTCTTCAAGTGGAATATCTGCAAGTTCTAATAATAAAGGTGTATCTACCATTAACAGCTCTGTATGTTGTTTTTTTTCTATAATTTTATCCAAAAGCTGATAAACGCTAATAATTTTGAGAAATTTTAATTTCTTTTGAAGATCCAGATCATCTGTTTCATCCACATCAACAATACTTTCCTGCTCTGTTTTATATATAGAATTATCCTTTACAATTACATTCTGCCCACAGGCTGCTGAGATGTAAAGTATTCCTCCAAACGCCGGAGTGGTTCTTGACGATGAGGCTATTCCTGATGCTTCTATGGTCAAAGGTTTAATTGGAAGGATGTTCCTGACTACGCCCCCCTCCTTTAAGCCTGGCGCTATTTTGTTAATAAATCGTATCTTTGATGAAATGCGTGATGCTGTCGCAGGTAAACCTAATTGTACATTTGCAATTAAGCTTTGGGCAATTGGAGTTGATTTTTCATTATCGCCAGTCATTATTTTTTTCCTCTTGTTCTTTGATGACATCTAAAAATGATACTAATTTTTTTTCTTTAAGAAAAGCTATTGTTTTAGATCGAATATGCTTATCACTGACAAATTGATGCTTTTCCAGTTGGAGGCATCTATTCTTCAATTTTTTCATTTCAATATTGATAGAAAAATAAATTGTAAGCGCTTCTTTTAAACGAGTAAAGTCAATTATTCCAGCAGCATTTAAAAGCAAAATTTTTTGATCTATCTCATCTAACTTGAAACAATCATTTATCACAGATGTCGTTTCCTCTTTATCCTGAGCCTGTTCCAGGATTAGTGCATTCAAATATTTTTGAACTTTGTGAACAATGGACTCATCAGATCCCAGTTTATAGTCCAGAAGTGGCAGAGTGCATATCGTAAGCGTACCTGAACCTGTATGCCACCTGTAATGGATGCCTAAAATCTTTTCAGCATCCTTAAAAATTACATTTCTGACGTTTGTTTCAATGCCATATTGCACAGGAATATGGTCAATTGTCTTTAACTGAATTGATACTATTTTAATAGGTACTGTTGATCGAAAAAGATTACCTATATCCAGTTTATTTAATGCAGGTAAAATGATCATTTGATTATTTTTTAATGTTAACCAGTCAAATATTTTATTTAACTGATTCTCTGTTAATTTATTGAGGATAACTCCGGGTATGATAAATACACCATCTTTCATGTGATTAATAGAAACAGACTCCGCAGAAAAATACAGGGTTAATACATTATACTCGGTACGGCTGTTGAATTCATCCAGAATAAACAGTTTCATATGAGTACAACCTTTGTTTGAATCAGGTTCATCTGTTCCAGTTCGCATCGTTCATCAGAACTCTCAGACCAGTTTATTTCACCACTTTTTTTAACGACTTCCATAAAAAAATCAAAACTCGTTTTTTTTGCATATTCTGAATTCTTAAAAAAATTTATCCCTTCATTTTTTAATTCATCCATGAATTGATTCACAAGCTGTTTTGTAGCTTCATAATCATTTCCTTCAACAGATTTCGATTTATCATAAACAAATGGATCTTTTTTCTGGTTTTTCCTGATTTTATTTAATGTTTCTATCAAAGGCTCAACCAGGAGTTTATTTCTTTCCTTTATTGCAATATTCTTTGTATTTTTTTCATAACCTTCAATCTGTCCGGCGTAACTTTCCATTTCATTAAGGGTTGTTTCAAGAAAATTAAGGTATTCTCCATGTTTACCGGATAGTTCATCTTCTTTGTCTTCAATTTCCTGCTGTAAACCGACATCAACAAAGGTTTTTACCTTAGTGATTAAATCTTTAAGTTTACTGATATCCTGTATTTTTTGTATGGGCTCAGGTGCTGTTTTAAAATAATCGATCCAACATTCTGGCCCGCTTAAACTTTCATATCTTTTCACAATGTTTTTAAATGAGTTTAAAATGATACTGTATTTTCCATTAATACCGGATTCAACCCATTGAATGATATCATCTTCCTTTAGTTCAAGTCCGCATGCCCCAAGAATTGTATCAAGTCTTTCCACAGCTTCAGCATATTTACCATCTAACAGTTTATACACAATGGTATTGATAAAACCACTCATGGTAGGCAGACTTTTTGTTTTTTCAGAGTCTGTCGCAAATTCCAATTCATTACAGTATATGTTTAAAATATTTGTAACAGGGGATACTGGCAATTGGTGTCCTTTATAATCAGCAGACTTTTTTACTTCATCGATCTTATTCTTTAGCTTTTCAGATGCAGGGTCTTTTAACTTTTTAATATATTCAATAAATAACTTAATATGCTTTATTCTATACCAAAGTGGTAGCGACGCATCATCTATTTTTAAAGTCTTAATGATATTTGCGTTATAGTTTGATTGCTTCCATTGGTCAGGATCATATATCGCTTGGCACAGTTCATAAAAGTCATCAATATTTTTCAAACTTTTTTGCCAATTCTTTTTCCTGTTCTCATTCTTTTTTAGTAAAGCCAGATTGACGCCATCTTTTATTGAATTTGCCTGTTTTAAATTATGTTCATATTTGGGAATTTGATTATTTAATATTGTCAGATAAGGCCCGTCTATAATCTTTTTGAGTTCCTTAATCTCATTTTTACAATCATTCATAAGCCAGCTTGATGCTAAGGTATATTTATCTTGAAGGTTTTCTTTTCTGAGTATATCAAGAAATCCCTCATCATTTCTCATCAGTGAGAGATTGGAAAGAAAAAGGTTCCATTGTTCAAATATTTTGGCAGGTTTAATCTCTTTAATAGCTGAAAAAAAGAATCCTTTTAAAAAATCTTTTTTCGATTTTCTACCAATACCAAAAAAAGAAATCATTCTGGGCATACAAGAAGGAATTGAGATGTCATAAGTATCAGTCGCTTTTAAAAACAGGCCGGTCTGCCCATACTTATCCTGGTTTACTTTTCCAGGTAAACATCGTTTGATAATTAATTTTAAATCTTCATAATCAGCCTCTTTAAGTCTTTTTTTGTTATCAACACCTGTTCCAATTTCAGAGAAAGAAGCACCAAACAGAAGCATTTTTTTAAATGCTTCTGCAAGGATACAGATTTCATTTTTCTTCCAGCTCTTTTTATAAATAATGGGTCTTAATACCCAACCATTTTCATCGGCTTCTTTAAACCATTTTTTACTTTCAACGTAAAATCGATCCCTGAGCCTTCTTATTTTTTCCCTGAATTTTGATGTTAATTCACCTGCGCTTTCGCGTATATCTAAATCTGTTTTGGGAAGTGCAATAGCTTCAAGAATGTCCTTGTGAAACCTTGTAATATTGAGTTGAATAATGCATTTTCCTATATTGGGATAATCCTTTTTCAGTTTATTAATAAATGATTCGCTGATTAATGTATCTGAAATAATAAAGATTGGATGTACCCCCTCTTTAAAAGGCCGTTTATTAAAAAAACGCGCCACTTTTTCCTCGTCTTTTCCCCACAAAATGCTAACAAGACGATCTGGATGAACTTCCAGAAAAGAAAACTCCTCTACATTTGTCTGTATATATTCCACGCCTTCAAAATTGGATGCTTCTGTTTCAGGGTATTTAATTTCAAGCACCCTGGCAGCGCCCTGAAGTATCCTTTTAACTTCGTCTTTTTTATTCTTTTTTATATCTTTAAGCTGCTTTTCAATTGTTTTATTCTTTTCTCTATTATTAACAAATCCCCATTCCTCATCAACAGCCTGGTATCTCTTGTCGATTTTTGCAAGATAAGCAAAGCTGGGTCCAACAAAATCAGCATCCTGAATATCTTGTGTTGTCACTTCCTCTTGAATAAATTGAAATATATACTTACCGGAATCTTCGATATCTTCTACAGGGTAAACCATTCTGATTTGATCAAGAAAGGTTTCTTCGTCTTTTCCTATAAGATATTCATTTTGTTTGACATTTACTGAAAATGTTTTCAAGCTTTTCAAAAGCTTATCCAGATCAAATTTAATTCCTGTATCAGTGAAAAACAGGTCCCCTGTTTCACGTTTAAATCCGCACCCATTCAAATATCGCCCAATTCCGTCCTTACTTAATTTTATACAATAAAATTCTTTAAAGAGAATCCCCCCATCTTCAGCACGTAAATTCAGCAATATTGACAATTTGTCTTCAGGCAATTCTTCTTTTTCTGCTGGCAGTTGTCTTAATATTAGACTTTTTACGAGTGGTTTATGCATTTCCTCGCAGTTGATGTAATCAAATGCAGAAATATCAATTAATCTGTCTTGAAATCTTGAACTGACCTCAAGGGCCTTTAAAAATATTTCTCCGACCTCTTTACCTGGCTCATCTTCCAAAATCAAATCTATCTGCGCCATTATCACGTTAAACCATCCAAAATTCCCGCCTGATATTGCATATGCGGCTTCAACAATACCTTCAGGATATTCAGGTATCATTTTTTCTTTTTGGAGGTGGTTTTTAAAATCTGAAATGTCTGAAAAGGGATTCATATCCATGACATAGAGTTCAGTTCGTCTATCCAGTGCACCAATGGCATTGATACTGTCACCTATTGCTGTTGAGCATAAAAGGAGAAAGGTTGCTTCAGGATATTTCTTTCTAGGATCTTCGTGTTTTATAGCATTGGTTATTACATTGATGGCATGGCCATCCAGCCTGCTGATCAGTTCCTTATCTTCATCTAAACCATATTTAGCCAGTTCACCTTTGGTTTCTAACTCATCACAGATAATCAGAAAGTGGCTGATCCCAAATTTTTTAATATAATCCACAGCACTTCTAACGATTTTATCCAGTTGCCTGCTGTCAGACAATAAATCATCAACGTTTAATTTGTTTACTTGAAGGATCTCTTTCAGTTTATCTTCTGAAAATCCCATTGGGCGGAGATTGTTCTGAAGTTCATTTACGATTTTTCCTTGAATGCTTGTTTCCGGGGCTCTGCTTAAAAAACTAAGAGCTGTATAGATTCCAAATGCCACCCAGTCGTCACCCATTAGATCTTCATGGCACATTTGAGAGTAGCGTATGTACAGTGGCAGAATATTGTCTCCAAAATTGGGTTTAAACATACGGACTTTTTTGGTTTCACCATCGTCATTTACGATCCAGCCTTTATCCATGCCAAGTATCTCGGATGTAAATTGAAAGCCAATTCTTGATTTACCAACACCCCACAATGCAACCAATGGAAAAATGGTCGCTTTACCAAAACTTTTCATAATTTTTAAAAAATTTTTAAAGGTCTTAAAGAATTCATATTGACCAACCATTGGCTGGGTCAACGGAAATTCACTGACACCGTCGATAGACCAGATTGACATCATTTTCTCCTTATCTATAAAAATTCAATTTTTATTAATTGACATTCGTTTTTATCCAACAACCCTCTGCCGTGTCGGGGCTGCCCCTGCTCATGAGATACAAGTTTAAAGCGCTTATCATTGAAACCACCATAAAAAAAAGCGTCTATCCATCGGGAAGTGCTCATACTGCTTTCTTTATCCGTAAGGTTTTTTAATTTTTTTCCAACAAGATTAACAGGGAATAAGCCACGAAAATCAGAGTATTCTTCAATCAGTCCTTTGAGAATATCATCTTTATCTTGAGATTGGTTTGCATATAAACTGCCAAGTGTCTCACCAGACAGATCTGATTTTATTTTTTCAATATTGATCGTAAATAGTTCTTGAGCCTCTTCTTTTATCCATCCAAGATATTGAAACAAGGAAAAAGGTATTTTTAAATACAAACCGATATCTTTTATGGAAGGTTTTTCTTTTGTGACTCCTGAAAAATTTATTTTTTTTAGAGAATTGTTTTGAGGGTTGATTTTATTTAGCCAGAATTTTCCAAGGGTTACTTCTGGATTTGTATCCATAAGATGATTAATGCTCAGTTTGTCTTTTTTATTACTGAAGATATAATACTCGTGATCCATATATGTCAGGTATGATTGAGACTGTTGTTTAAGAAAACCTTTAGGACATTTAAGCTTTCCCCCGTTTATCAGGGAATAAATAATGATACGTACCCTTGGTGAATATTTAAGAACTTGTTCTGCGAGTATAATTTCCCATTTATTATTGGTTTCATAAGCCTGAATTAAACTTTGTGCATCCTCACTTTTTTTGTATCCATCATTGGTTAACTCTATCAGATTGCAGCCTGCAATGGTCATATGCGTACCCTTTTTTTCCAGACCAAATAAGCCGTAGAATTCATCAGTGTTTAAAACCCTTCCTTTGGTATCCACTTTAAATCCAAGATAAGTTTTAGCAATATTGCTTTTGCTCAGAGCAGGTATTATATCCGGCAGTTTTTTTAATATTTCCGGCCATCTTTCAATATCTGACGGGTTGTTCCAGAATCGTTCAATTCCAAGACGTATATTCATAAACTCTCCCTTAACGACTCAACATATGCCTTGATCAGTTTCCTGAATTTTCCGGACTGGTTCTTCAGAGTCCGTAATTCTAGGTAAATAAGACCTTCAAAATCGGGCATCAGCCGATATTCATTGTCCCGGTATTCAATCAGGTTTTTATCAAGCATGGAAAAAAGTGCTTTAGAAACTTCGGGTGGCTGATCAGGAAAAAGATAAAATTTGCTTTGTCCACAGAATTCATAGGCAAATTGATCAATTGAACTTAAAAGAATTTCTTTGCCTGATGTATTAAAAATGAACAGGTTTAATTCCTGTGATAAATAAGGATCAGTCGGGCTTGAAGGACGAATGGATATGCCTGTAAAACCTTCTGCGCGATATTCAGAGCTGACTAAAAGAAGCTGGGTCATAAAGAGACGCCAGGGTGATGATAGTATGAAAGCATCTTCTTTTTCCCCTTTAGATGTAACATGATTATAAGGCGTGAGTGTATAGATGTTGATTTTATTTAATGGGGTCAGGATTTCTTTAGAAGAAATTTTTCTGTTTGCTGTCCACATGCTATCCGGGGTTTTTCCTAATGGTGTATTTTTGATATCATCTATTGGTATGGCTTTTTGCATCTCTTTGAGTTTGGTCAGGATTGCAAGGTACTGGGGGAGTCCTTTAAAAATTTCTTGATAAAGTTTTTTGATTTCAGAAGTTTCATTGAGTTGTTCGTTTTTTAAGGTCTGGGTTTGGCTTGCAAAATTGGGGATTGCGTTTATGAACTCAAACAAACTGTTTGAATCGCCTGATTTTCCTATTCTTAAAGCCTCCTGGTATGCACGAATTAAGAGGTTTTGAAGTAGTGGGGGGTAGTAGCATAACAGGGCGGATATAAAATCTTTTCTTTTGAGTTTGTTGGTGAAAGTTATCCATTTTTTGGTGATGGTGACAATGTCATCATTAGCAATAATAAAATATGAGGCAGAAAGGTATGCTAATTCAGATGAATATGGGGTTTCACCGTAGTCATACAGATGGTTAAGTGATTTTATGAGTTGTTTGGTATCCATACTTTACTCTGCTTCTTTTTCTATTTTGTCTAATTTTGACATGTCAAAATTGCCTTCTATTAGGTCTTCTACGTCTTGTTTGGCTTCATGGATAAGCTGTTTGGAATTATTAGTAATCAACGCCCATTTATTAATTAAATTTTCAATGGCGACCTGTTTTTCCATTCTGATCATTGGTATTTCAACTGATTTTAAAATTTCATTATTAATATATTTTATTGTTGCCTGTGTACTAGCTCTTTCAAGGCTCATTTTTCCTAAAATCGAATTAAAAAAGAAAGCTAAATAATGTGGTAAAATTCCTTGGTTTTTGTTTATTGTTATTGCAGCTACATTTTGATTTATAGTACATCGATCATAGTTTAATACTGCAGATCTTCCTATAGTACCGGCAATTGTGACTAATATATCATTTTTATAAATGAATTTAAGTCGTAAATCGCTCGCATTTATGATGTGTAATATATTGTTTAGATTAATCATGTTAGCAATCACATTTTCAACGCGAATAAAATAAATGTCTTGGGTCTCCACAGTAAGATATTTAGCTTTTGGAGTAGTTCCTGTCTTTATTGATTTAGCTATATCTTTTAAATATACTTTTTGAACTCCAATACCTTTAAGCATCTGTTCATAGTATATAAATTCATTTTTATAGTATTCGCTATCTATTCTAGTTTTGAGATCAATACTTTTTACAAAAGTAAATTTATCTTCAAATTTTTTTGTTGTATTTAAATACTTTTTAACATGCAGTTCTTTGTTAAATATTTCTTCAGCTTCATTTTTAAATCTATCTGCATCTTTTCGCATTTGTTCTGCTTTTCTTACCTTATCACCTATATATTTTTGAATTTCAAGAGGAGGAATAGGTATTTTTACGTCTCTTACATTATTTATTAGTGTTCTTGGTCTAGAACCACCCGAATTAAATCTTTTCAGCAATCTCCCATTTGGTTCTGAATTCAGATAAACTGTAAGGTAATATGGATCGATAGATTTTTTATTCTTTATTGATACTTTCACAACATCTTGGCACGAATTATAATCTTGTTTGTTATCAGTAATTATCGCAGCAGAACCTACTCTACCTGTGATGGTTAACGCTATATCATTATGACTATACTGAGATTTCTGAAATATTTGATGTACATCATTAGGAATATGTTGCATATCCGTATAATCAATAAAGCAATCGTTTACATTTTTTACTCTTAAATAGTTGACCCCTTCATCAACAATTTTTAAATATTTTTCAACTTCAAAGCCTGTTACTCTGGTAATGCCTGCAATTTGCTTAAATTTTAATTTTTTATTAAAATTATTTTTGATTTTTTGCTCTAAATCTAAATATTCAGGCAAGTAATATTCGGCAACAATCCAATTAGAGTCAAGGTCTCTGCTTTTTACCCTGGATATTTTCCTATTAGTTTTATGCATAAGATACTGCTCCCATTATTTAAGAATTATTTTTTATAAGCATCAATAATTTTCAATAAGTCATTATGATCATCACCAAGTTGAATCTCTACATTTGTTTTCACCATAAACCCAACTTCATCAGCAACAGCCATAAATACCGAATTTTGTTTCTCTCCAGAATGTTCTTTTTTCTTAATATATAGAAGTGATGTTTTTGCCCCTGCTCCTGAAAGGCCAAACGTCTCCTGGGGTAAACTTATAACAGATTTTAAAACTGCTTTACCTCCTTCAAACTCTTGTGTATCTTCATTCTTTACGCCCATGATGTATTCTCGTATATATTGGTATGTTGAATTGGATAATATACTATCCGGGACAACGATCATCAACAAACCTCCCGGTTTTAATAATTGCATGCATTTATCAATAAAAAGTACCGCCGAATCAATTGAATTAACTTCCCTCCATTTGCCTTTTTTATTAGGCTTTGCACCAAGTGAAAGTCCATCAGGGTTCATCATGTTCTGGCCATCCTCATCAATATCAGCAGCAAAATACTTGATAACCGTTTCGCCTTCAGGGTTCGGAACTTTTTTCTTTTTAACTTTTTTTGTTTTAGAAATCCCATCCTTTGCAAAAGGCGGATTAGTAAGTATTGCATCAAAGGATTCTGGAATAAGCTGCTCATTCGTTAATGAATTAACAGTTTTAAATATCGGACATTTTTGCGCCTCATGGAGCGCCATATTGATTCTGGCTTTTAAAACCATTCCCGGGGAGTTATCTGCTCCGACAAAAGAATGCTCTTTCATAAGATCAAAAAGTTGTTCATGTTCTTTTTTATCACCGGCAAGATTGTAGAGCAGGTATTTTTTTATTTCCGATAGCACGTTGATTAAAAATCCTGCTGATCCACAACATGGGTCAAGAATTCTCAAAGTGGGGATACCTGTTTCAGGATCTTTTTCAATTAATTTTGATGCCCCATTTTTCGTCAGGTCATGGACGACAATTTCAGCAGCTGCCTCTGTAATCTGGCGTGGTGTTAAATAAATCCCCATGCCGCCTTTGTTCTCAAATTTGCCCCTTAATAGAACATCAAAAACTCTACCAGCCACATCTCCTGTAAGATCCGCAAGGGTGGCTTTCCGTTCAATACCGTCAATCTTTATGTCCCCCAGATTTTGAAGGGCTTCCATGACCATTAAATAATTAGATGGATTTTCCAGCTTTATGTAATCCTGTTCGTTAAAAATAAATGCTTTTTCGCCATTATCCAATGTGGCTACATAATCTTCATTTTTAATGATCTCTTTAAAAGCTGCCCGAATCTTTTGAACAGCCTGATCTTTCTCTTTTTTCTTAGCCGCATTTTTGATATTTTTATAATTGAATATATCTGAGAGTTTTTCACCAGCCAGATCATTTTCTTTTAAAATATAGTCCGGGTTATTTATCAGAAATACTTCCATGAAGATCAGCTTACAAAATTCATCAATGGCATCATTGGAGCTGTCAACATGGTCTTTGGTTGTATTGTAGATTTCTTCATGAATGGCATCAAATTTACTTTGAAGTTCTTCATATTGCTTTCTTGACCAGATATCTAATTCAGATAATTCTTTCTTTCGGGTAAAAAATTTATCTTCACCTTTAATTGATGGGATGGCAGGGATAGACTTTTCATCATCCACATACACATATGCATTGTTGGTACCATTGGTTATCCATGCAAAAGTGGATTGAGGGTCTGTGATCATGGCTTCATAGGTAATGGCGGTTACAAGTTCAGGTCTTAATTCTTCATCTACAATTTTTACATAAACATATGTATCACCATGAGATGCCATAAAAGTGGTTTCGTTTATATCTGTGATATCTTTATAACCAAGATTTTTTAATTTTTCTTGCAATGCTTGCATTGTTTAATCCTTTTTTTAAATTTTTTTGATAACAGTTTTGTTGGGTAACACATATTTTCCACTTTTTTCAGCAATTTTTCCGATCTCGGCTGCATCAAAAACCAGATCTTTATCCATTTTTTCAAGTATTTTTTTTATAGGTATTGCTGGTTTGTTACCGATAACCCTGTCGATGATTTTAACAACTCGATCTGTTTTATCATCTGATGGGATAAAATAAAAATCCCCATTCTTTTTTATATTTCCATCCATCTCAAGAAAAAGTGCCACCTGATTCTGATTCCAATCTTGTCCATTTTCCAAAATGAACTGATGGAAATCTTCTAACGTTCTTTTTTTTAACAAGTAATTTTTTATTTTCAGTATCACAATCAATCCTTAGCTTTGTTGTGCATGATGATTTATTTCGACAAAAATTAATTCAAAAAATTATTTAGAATACTTTGCGCCTTTTGCTTGAGGGACTCGATATCCTGATGTATTTTAATTTCATCTAAAAAATCATTTTTTGCTTTTTCCATCTCTGCTTGAGATATTTGTGGTATCTCAATATCACCCAAGCCTTTAACCTGAATTTGATGGACAGTGCCACCAACTGCAAACCTGTTTAATAAGACTTTTCCTATTTTTGATCGTAAAAACATATAAAGATAAACAGAAATTATTTTTTTATTGTTAATGTCATTGGGGCGAATGACCAAAAAAACCTGATTGGGAATCCAGATATCTTCAAGTTTTTCAGGCATAATAGCAACTTTTCCAATAATGCCTCGGATGGATAAAAGAATGTCATATGGTTGGAGTTTCTGATCCATGGTTAACTGTGTCTGGCCTGGAATTGTAATTCTTTTTTCAACCCGGTACAAAAAACCGGCATCTGGAATATCACCAGAGCAAACTTCATACGCTTGATTGTTACCTGTTTCTAAACCTGCTTTTAAAACAACTGGCCGCAAAACTTGTGCCATTTCACTAAGTCTCATTTTTTTGGAAAATTTATCCAAAATCCCGAAAACTTCTATTTCATTTTTACTAACAACATATCTATCAACAGCAAGGTTGTAATGATTATCCTTGATTTCTGATTTACTGACAATTTTTGAAATTTCAAGCCTGTCCAATGGTGAACGATACCAGGTGATAATATCATCTGTATTGGTAAGAATATTTTTTCTAATTTTTGAATCATATTCAAAATTTCTCGAACCATCAATAAAAATGAATTTGTCATTTTTCTTTTTGAAATTCAGGATAAGAATGCTGGTCTTAACCCCACAGCCTGTGAATATATTTTGGACCAGGGATATAACAGCTTCAAGAATGTTTTTTTCTATAAGATACGCTTTTAATTTCGATTCAGCAGCTACTGATCTGGACAGGAAGCCATCAGGCACAATAATAACAGCCTTTTTTGATGTTTGCGCCAGGATATGTTCAATATGAGGTGTTGGCGCAAAGCACTTGCCTTTTGAAAAGGAGAACCTTCTATAAATTTTATCATCCTTGATGGTTGTTTTAAGACCGAATGGAGGATTTGAAAGTGAGGTATCAAATATTTCCAGAAGATGAGGCGCATCATTCAATTTGTACGCAGGGTTTTCTAAAATGTTGGTCGATTTTACATTTATGTCTCTCTCAAATAGGATATTCAGAATATTTGGTAAAACAACTTCTGTATCATTTTCCAAATAAATATGTTCTACATTGTTTTGAATAAGTGTTAAAAGAATGTTCTGGCTATAGGTGAATGGGATATAGATTCTATCTTTGTCATCAATATCTGCCAGCCTGAATATTAATTGGCATATTTCTTCAGGAATCGACTGCTCGATGATGTCGAATAACAATTCCTTCACAAAGGATATCAGATCAAAATTTTTGGCCCCAATTAATTCTTGAACTTCATGAAAAATAAACACCAGATCCTGATTATTTATCTTTATTTTGTTCATATAAGCAATGTCAAAAGCTTCTTGATTGATCTGCTGCAGTTGTTTAAAATGAATTTTTAATGCATCAAATGAGATGGTTGACCTGTAAAATTCATTAAAATCTAAAATATTGTATTTTTCTATAAACTCAAAACTCATTTTTTGCCAGGCAATGAGTTGTAAAATGAAAAATAATCTGTGTTCCTTAGGCAATTTATATGTATCCAAAATTTCAAAACTGCGTTTAATATTGCTTAAATATTTCATTTCATTCCGCCTTAAAATTAAAAAATTCTGCTGCTATAATTATATGTAGTAATTAGTGTGCCATTTTAGACACAACAACAACACCGCCTTTTTGACTCATTCTCATTAAAGACTTCTTCATCTTATTTAATTCATTGATAATTTGTAAAGTACTTTTTTTATCCAGAATGCATTTGTCACCAGAGGTTATTCCATATTTAAAAGCCAATTCAATCATGTCTTTTGTAATACTCCGTTGAGCCATTCTTGAATTAAAATGTTTAGAATAAATCATTTGAGCCTCCTTTATTTTTCACCTCTAATTTTATATATATAAACCATAAAATATTATATGTCAACTTAAAATTTTAAATAATATATCATATAAATAAAAATAAGAGTCTTATATTTTAATATTATATATAAAAATTTACACTGATTTATTTTATATTTACTCTTATAGTATAGAATGGTGCGTGAAAACACAGTTTCGTGCCCCACGAACTGTGCCTGATGAAAGAAATTTTAACTGTAACGTGGCTGCTCAGCAATTCAATCTTTCATAGTTATTCATTTGCATTAGAACGAATCTATAGAATCTATATATTACCTTTACAACAAATAATCGGCTGAGTGTCCAATTAGTGTTTAATCATATGTGAAAAATACTGTAAAACAAACATGAAATCAATAAATAGATTTTGTAACAGCCCTCTACATCTCATGTTTACGAGTATAACCAGTGAATCAACGGTTTTTTTGCATTATAGTCTGCAAAGCGGTTTTTTCGCATTACATGATATTTTGGATGTTAGCCGACAAATAAACTGTTGCTTCGATTGACTTCAGCACAATAGC
>Ga0272440_1001471_pt1 | contig 19171 bp, 13 predicted proteins | sample SSMMMBAug17_FD_192440 | JGI IMG/M metagenome (GOLD analysis project Ga0272440, IMG submission 192440) | Marine sediment archaeal communities from Little Sippewissett salt marsh, Falmouth, MA, United States - SSM-MMB-Aug17 | ecosystem: Environmental > Aquatic > Marine > Wetlands > Sediment ...
AAAAAAATTACTGGAGATTGATCCAGATGTGAAAGCAGTTGTTTCAAGTGGTTATTCAAACGATCCGGTGATGTCTAATTATAGCGATTATGGATTCAAAGGAATTATTCCTAAACCATATTCACAAGATCAAGTGGCTGCGGTTTTAAACAAAATATGGTAAAGTGGGGACGCCCTTAACTTATTAACTTGAAATCAATTTATCATTTAATAAAGTTAATAAGTTAAGGGCGTCCCCAATAATCATTTTTTATTCTTCTCCTTAATTCGGTTGACAGCACCTCGAAACAACCAATGTTCTTGCAGCGCTTGAAAAAATATGTCCGCTTCATCCATTGCCAATCGCATACGTTTCAATGTATCTAACATGTCGTCGGGGACGTAATTAAAGGCCTGAATCAGATTGCTCATTTCTTTCATCACATGATTCATGTTCATAATCAGCACAATCATTTTATTTAGCATCTCTTCACTGTCAGCAGTGAGTTTTTGTGCACTTCCCATTAAGCTTTCCGAATTTCCCATGAGCTTTTCAGCCTTATCCATCAGGCCCATCGCACGAATCATCAAGTTTTCAACATCAAGCAATAAATCTTTACTGTTATCAAGAAAAAATTCGACCTTGCTTCCCAAATTCATTGCCAGACGATAAAATTGCTCATCGACAAATAATTTTCCGACAGTCCCCTTTCCGGTAAGAATACTGTCAACCATTTTACTGATCGACTCAACAAGAACAGTTGCCTGACGAATAGTTTCGTGAATCACAATAGGGACTGCCGACTCCAATTGATCACCATTTTGAACAAGGGCAGCGTCCTTTGTACCGGGTGTAACTTTGATCCACCAGTCTCCTACAACAAAATACTTTTGTGCCAATTGCGCCTTGCTATTTTTACGAATGAATGACATGAATTGTTGTTGGATTTTTAAATCTACAGCAACATAATCTTCATTTAAATGAACACGGAATACATGACCAATGGTTTGTCCGCGATATGTGACCGAGTTTCCTTTGATTAGACCAAACGCATTGTCATACCTGACATGCAAATAGGCCCAATCTTCCATAAAATCCGATAAGATGAACGAATAAGCAAGAAAAACAGGAATGACAATTGAGGGAATAATAATAAACAACCCCACAAAAAACGTGCGGTATTGTCTGAGTAAGGGTAATTTGGGTTGGATGGGTGATATTTTCTTCATGTTTCTCTTTTTGTTTTGCAACCAATCACAATATCTCTTTGATCATTAAGAGACCTTATGTCTGCTGCTGTTGATTGTTTTTTCGAGAACATTGATTCCCTGAATTTTTGGGTAATAACAATTTTTGATTGTTAAAAACCGCAATCGGAAATTTAAGTGCTTTGCTCAGGGATAAACTTTTGGTTAACAACAAGGTGATTGTCTGTTTTGAATTTGCAAAGTCTTTTATTCGACCCACAATAAAATCAAAGCTTTCATGGTCTAGCCCGAGGGAGGGTTCATCCAGAAATAATATATCCGGCTTGACGACCAAAGCCCGAGCAACAGCAACGATTTTTGATTGGCTGGTCGTTAGCATTTCTGGAAGCAAGTATTGAATGTCTTCAATTTGATAGTCAACGATCAGCGCATTGACAATTTGATCAATTTCACGATTGTTTTTTTGTGAATGATATCTTAAAGGCAGTGCAATATTATCAAACACATTATGATTACTAATGAGTGCCGAATTTTGAAAAACATAACCTGTTTTACTTCTCAATTTCATAATAATATCATTGGCATATTGTTTTACATTTTTGCCATAATGCTTGACCACACCCTGATATTTTGTGGCTGTAAGTCCAGTACAAATCTCCATAAAGGTAGACTTTCCCAATCCATCCTTCCATAAAATGATTAAATTATCTCCAGGAGCCAAAGCAAAACTTACATTTTCACATAATATTTTTTTTTCTATGGAACAGGTGACGTGTTCCAATTCAATGGAATAATTGGAATGGTTTTCGGTTGTTCGATTATTTTTTTTCATGCAATCCTCTAACCAAAAAAAGCCCGTGCTTCTGGAAATAACATCCGAAAAAATGCGGCAATGACAATGACTTTTATAACAGCTCTAATGGCGCCGGAAACAACAAACGATTTAATAACGACCATAGAAACTTCACGAATATTGTGAACACTTAAGCCAAAAAAACAACTGACAATGGATATGACCATTCCTGAAATAACGCTCTTGCCAAGGATAAAGTACACATCAAACATGCTGATGGATGCAAAAGCCTTGTGTAAATAAATTAAAAAAGGAATATGAATAATCATTTCAGCAACAGCAAGCCCGCCAACAATGGCAATGATTGCAAAATAAAAATTAAGGCAAATCATCGAAAGAATCATGCCGACAAAAGTAGGCATGACCAGATAATCCACCGGCTGAATCCCCATTGCTTCCAATGCTGTAATTTCCTTGTTTACACGCATATTTCCAAGATAGGCTGTTAAAGCTGTTCCCGAACGTCCCAGAACCAAAAGAAATGTGACAATAGGTCCAATTTCACGTACAACAAATATTTTTAACAGATTTCCAAAATATTCTCCCACACCGAAGTTGGGCATGTTATTGATAGCTTGAATGATAACTGTTCCACCACACACTAGAGCAATCACGCTAATTAGCCAGAATGCTTCAACTCCAGTAAACAGGATTTGAAAAGATACCTGACGTCGAAATGATTTGTTTCCTTTGTAAAATGGATTTAAGACGGTTAATAAAGACACAATTGTATCAGACCACAGAAAAATCATATAAATGACATTCCTGTAAAGGTTGATTACGACATTGCCCGCATTTTCAGTGATGTCAAAAAATCGAATCATAACAACCTGTCTTGTTGATGTTTGGAAGAAAACAGATACGTTTCATTTGTTTTAACAGCAATTTTTATGCCGGAAAAAAACAATCATTTTTTATCGGTGTTTGATTCGCAGTTTGACTGGCAAAAATTAGGCTTGCATAGAGTTGGGGGAATATGGTGAAAGTGTGCTGCTGATGTTTTACATGATCATGGACATCACCACATTTCGAATATGCCATTTGGGTTGAAAGTTTAGAATCGTCTTGGATCGTGTTACATCTACAATCAATCGATATTTGAGCATTGATAAAAATGCAGGAGAAAAATCCGAAAGTCTAGATTTCCATAGACCAGAACCAAGGGATTGCATGATGCCATGAAAGACAGGTATGGTCGGCTTATTCAGTATTTCGCACATTTCTTTAAAAGTCAGATAGCCATCTGCGGCAATATTGAAAGCCCCTGTTTTTGGGTGTTGTGCAGCCCAAATCATGGCATCAATGACATCTTTTTCATAAATCAATTGCATGGGTGGGGCAAACCCAAGAAAAGTTGGAATAACCGCTTTTTTTAAATAGCGTGTTAAACTGTTTTGAACATCTGGCCCCATGGCATTCACAATGCGGAGGATTGTTATTGTTGAACGTGATGGGGATGATGCGATGGCTGCCAGACAGGCTTCTTCTAGTTCAATTAATCCTCGAATATGCTGAGAATCACGATCCCCTAATAACAAATGATCTTCGGTAATAAAGGCCGGGTTTTCCCATCGGGCACCATAAATTAAAAATGATGACAAAACGACGATGGTTGGAATTTGTATTTCGAGTGCTTTTCGTAATATTCGCAAAGAGTTTTGAACCCCTGACAAGTGACTGGCATGGTTGTCATGATAACAATAATCTACTGTTAATGGGCATAAAAACAGGGTGTCAGCATTTGAACGTTCTAAAGCATCAGCCCATTCAAAATGAAATGGGGGTTTATAGCTCAATCTTGCGGATGACAATCGGTCGCATTGAATGTCTGGTCTTTTTGTATCCAATGCCAATATGGATTGTATATGCGAATGAGTCATTAATGATCGCAATAGACGTTTTCCCCAAAAAAACTCTGTGCCGGTTATTACGACATTTTTCATCATACATGCTTTCCTTATTATCAAATTTGTTTTGGGTGTAAGTCCAAAAGGGGGTAACACCAGTTTTGGGGTCTTGATCCAATTTTGACTCCACTCATTTATTTTCTTTGTTTGAATATGTACCGAATTCGCTTGTGGTATTCAAGAAAAAAATATTAGCTTATGCTTTAAAGATATCTTCATACCCATTCATCTGATCTGAATATTCAACAATTTGAATATTAATTTGCAGGCGTTTCTGAGATTTCGGATAAGGTTGAAAACCAAAGGTGTCAATATATTCACCAATTCTCGATTTTACCACTTGCGCGCCAACAAAAGGTGTATTTGGAAGAAATAAGAGGAAACGATTCGGTTTTATATCCAAAAACAAAAGATCAACCCCCCTGATTCTTTTGAAAATGATTGTTGTCAATGCCAATCGCAAATCATCGCGAACACTTTTGTGAAATTGAGTATAATCCTGTATGTCAAATGTCACAATACTGAATGTATATTTATATCGCCGACTCCGCTGCAATTCTTCATCAAGGCGTTGCAGGAAGTATTCAAATGTTAAGGCACCTGTCATATCGTCAGTAATGTGATGTTTTTTGGTTTCTTCATAGGCTGAGGCATTTTGAATGGCTGCTGCACATTGTTGAGCAATGAGCGTGGTCATTCTGGCCGTTTGCGGATTCACTTTCATTTTGGGGACTTTTTCGATATTGATTAATCCAATGACTTGATTTTTGCTATCCATAAATGGCGCACAAATAATAATACAGGGATGATTGAACATGCTGATTGTTTCTTTTGTTTTGATCGCCTTTTTCATGACACTAAAAGCCTTTCGTCTTTTTTTAATTCGTGAGCTGTTGTCATTTAGCCTGGCTGTCATTTTAAGTTGGTTATCATGCAACCGATAGATCGAACATGCTTCTATTGAAATAAAATCTTTCAAAATTTCAATAACTGCGGGGTAAACATCCCTTTCTCTGAGAGATTTCAAACTCTGTTCTGCCTGATATAATTTCAATAGCGTTGTTTCTTTTCCTGTTACGCGTTTGTCCACTTCTTTGTTGACTTCACTGAGTTGATCGTATGCTTTTGAGAGTTGGCCATAGCCATCTTCAAGGTCTTCATACTCCATCTTCAGTTCTCTGAGTTTCCGATTTTTAACTTCTCTTACCTCACCAATAATTGAGCCGCCCCCAATAAATAACAAAAACTGACCAAAGATTTCTGGTTTTTTAAAGAATTGAATAAAATCCATCATATTATTGATGTTCATTTCATAGCCGGCATAGCCAATAACGATAATGGCACATGAAAGGCCTGCAAGAACGCCTGCACGAAATCCAAAACCGGTAGCAGTTGGTAAAACAACTATCCAGTAAGGATTGGGTATGATACCTAAGAAACCAGGACGTTTCGAAAAAAATACAATGTTGATCGCCAATAAGATACTTCCCAACCCAATGATTAAAAACCATTCTGCATGCTTTTTGTTAAAAAAAACATTTATTTTGAGCATGATATCAAATACTTTGGAAAATTGATTCGGTGTGTCCATGATATACGTTGTTTGATTAAAAAATAATCATTCCATTCATCTGAAATGTTTCTGTGCTTCCTTGAACAACTCCAGTAGACTCACTGGAATATGAGTAGGAAAAATTGATTTGAAATTGTGATGAAAATTTCCATCCCAAACCAGGATTAACAAAAAATCCAGCCAGAGAACGTTGGCTATCCCAACGATACCCGGCAGATAAAAAATAGGATAACCGACCAAAGGGTTGGTCCTGGATGTATGTACTGAATGAATATGTATTTTCTTCAGGCACCATCGGGATATCTTGATTATCAGTTGCATATGAAAAACGTCCCTGGTCGATTGCCAATATCAGTGTTGTATCTGGTTTGTCCATCATTCGCCTGGAGATATCCATATGAATTCCCAAACGATCTCCATAATTGTCAATGTGATCGAGGGAATACTGTCGATAGGCCAGTGATGAGTTCCAACGAAATTTCTCGAATAAGGGTGATGATAATGATACCTGGTATTCTTTATAACTGCCATCACGACCCATCGCTTGAATGGGATCATACCAGGCGGATGATCCTAAATATGATATTTGAAAATCAACATTTGAGAACAGGCGATTCGCCACAGCGCCATACATAGAAATATCAGAATTTGTATAATAAAACAAACGCCCGGTAAATACGATATTTGATGACAAGACAAGGTTCAGTTCCATTGTTGTTTGATAAATATCTTGTGGCGCGGCTACAAAATTCTCTGGTGTTTTAATGTGAATATGGTCAAAAAGGGTCCGAAATGTTAACGACTTTGTCAATGTGTATCGAAATGAATAGTTTTGATGATTCCGAACTGTCCCATCAGATCCTGAAAACTGAATAAATTGTGCATGTAACGCAGGTTTTTGTTCACGTAAAATGTTGTGTATACTCCGAAGTGCATAAATATTTTCCGGATCATTTTCAAGGATACGTGAATACGCATTCAGCGCTCTGTGCCAGTGCCCGATTTTACTTCTTTGATTGGCATAATCCATCCAGATTGAATTGTTGTTAGGCGATTGATTCAACAATTGGTCATATATGGGAAATGTCCACGATGGCAAATTATTGCGATCATACATGACTGCCAATAATTGACGGCCACGCAATTGATATGATTTATGATTTAACAAATGCTGAATTTGAACGATCGCAGTTTCATCATTTCCATATGCCAAAAGCACATCGACATAATCAGCTCGAATATCAAGAGATTCTGGATATTTAGAAACCAGATGTTTATAGATTTTCATCGCTGCCGGAAAATGACCTTTTCTGGCTAAAATTCTTGCCCGAATCAAATCCATCTGCATCCTGTCAAATGGTGATATTTCAACCCCTGTCTTGACTGTTTGTTGTTGTGTGTCAAATATTTGAATTGTTTTTTCAGGTTCGAGTTTCAATGGTTTTGAAATCTGTCGAAGGGTCTTTTTTTTCATACTCCTGGGAATATGCCATTGCGTTGTCATTTCTAGTGCATTGGATAGGGATGTAAACATCGTCAAGTAAATAATCCAATAAATGAAGAATATATTTGGATACTTTGTTGCTTTTTTCATATTCATTCATTCTCTACCTGTTCTGTTTTTTGTGACGATTGATCAATATCAACGCTTTTTGATAATGCTTGAATGCATATTGTTTTTGACCTTTTGCATAAAACAATTCTGCGAGTTGATAACGCACTTCATAATCATTAGGGTTCACCTTCAGATATTTTTTAAAAAACTGAATGGCTTTTTCAGTATCATTTTTCCAGGCATAGATTTGCCCACTGCCTTTAAGTGAATTCTGGTTCGTGGGATCAACTGCCAGTGCTTTATTAAAAAAGGAAAGTGCCATCTCCTGATTTTGCATCCAAAGTATCTGATTTCCCATTGTGCTCATTAGTTGGGGATCATCATGATATTGCTGAGCGAGCTGTTTGTAAATTTGAATGGATTTTGAATGTTGTCCCTTTAGCTGAAAGGCCTGAGCAAGCAAAATACCTGAAGTTTCAGAGAGCAATTTCCTTTTTTGCAATGGCCTCAACAATGAGATGACTTTGTCTGGTTGTTTTTTATCCATCGCCGCCTGTGCCACTTGAATACGTTCGTTTTGTGTCAAAAGACCATATTGTTGAATGGATTCCAAAATTCGTATGCGATCATCGTATTTTTCCAACCATCCATAGTATTGTGCAAGTTTTCGACGAATATCTAAACTGTAAGGTTTGATTGTCAATGCGCGCTCAAAAAAAATAATGCTCTCACTGGTTTGACCTGCAGCAATGCATGCATCACCCGCCTGTATTTGTAATGAATAGTCTGATGGCGCTGCTTTGGCCTTTTCAGTAACCAGGTATGCAATGGCTTCAGAATTCTTAAGCCATCCTGCAATTTCGATTAATTTTTCCCGAATTGTTGAATCGTTTGGATACTTTTTAAATAACTGACGATACACTTGAAAGGCTTTTTCAGTTTGACCATTCCATACATATAACTCTGCAAGCTTTCGTTGAACCTGCGCATCTTGTTTTTTCTCTCTAAGATAGGATTCATAAGCAAAAATCGCTTCATTGGTCAAGCCCCCGGCAATGGCTTCCTGTGCAATGGCTAAATACACTTTTGGATCTTTCGGCACATATGTTCGAATGATTTGTACTGCTTTTTTTATTTTGTCTGGATTGCCACTTTCTCTGGCTAAAGTCATCAATTTTTGAGTGAGTACCGACGTGCCTCCATAGCTTTGAAACCATTGCTCTAAAATGTCATACGCCTTTCCCGATTGATTGGTCCACTGAAGTAATTGAACGCTCTTTTCAATAATGGCATAATCTTTTTGATTTAATTTTGCAGCGGTCAGAGCTGCGGATGACATCATTTCAGGGCGTTGGGTATAACTTGCGATATCCATATATTTGAGCATGATATCTCTATCATCGTGGATTGAGTGGATGACTTTTCCATAAAGTAAATATGCTTTTTGGGGTTGATTGAGTGCAAGATATGCATCACCGCACTGAATGACCAACTGGGGATCATCTGGAAAATATTTATTTACCAGAGAAATCGCGTGATTTATATTTTCGGGATTGTTTGTCCAGATTGCAATTTCAAGTATTTTTTTCAAATATTCCTTTTCCGGACTGTTTTTTGACAACAGATATTGAATGCCAGCATTATATGCCAGTTGAATTTTTTCGATTCCCAAATAGATTTCAACCATTTGTTTAAGCAATTCAGGCGATTTATTTGTCATGTGCTCAACCATACCAATGGCTTCAGTCATGATACCCAGTTGTCCACTGCTGAGTGCAGCTTGCAACAACAAAGCGGCATACCCCTGATTGGGATATTTTTTCAAGAACTGATGGTATACATGTAAAGCGTCTCTGTATTTTTCATTTTCAATATATAGTTGTGCCAGTTGTTTTCCATAATCATGATCATTTGGACGTATGTTCATTAATTTTTGAAGCGCATCAATTGCTGTGAGTAACTCCCCATTTTCACGTGAAATTCTGACAATTGCTTCAAGTAGTTCAAACCGACCCGGATGTTTGTGATGCAATTCCCAGAGATAATTCACCGCTTCATTATCCATATCCGCCCATCGCATTACTGTCATGAGTGCCATACGATATTTCATTTTTGTATGAAGTCGTTGATCCAGTTCACTGGCAAAAGGCTTTATTTCTTCAAGCAGGTCTGCATATACATATAATTCAAGAATACGCGTCATTGAATATTCAGCAGCTTCTTTTTTATCTTTATCTGTGCTATCCTTGTCGGCAATTGTATCTGCATAATTGACGCGAACCACATGTAATTTACTGAGTAAATATGATGTCATTTGATCAGCGGATTGTTTATACCGCATGGCAATTTCATAAATTTTTTTATCAATGATAGATAAAACAACATCCGATTTTTTATGTTGATAATTAATTCTGGCAAGCGCAATAATCGCACGAACTTCTTTTTTCATTTGCCCGAAATATCGATAATAAATAATCAGACGTTGCCAGACCTGGGGATCATCAGGAACTACCTGACTGGTTCGTTCAAGGACAACAATTGCCATTTGGGAATTACGTTCCCATTCATAAAGCTGGGCCAGCCGCATCAGAAATGTTTTGGAAACATTGTCTTTATTTAAAAAGGGGGCTAAGGTTTCAATTGCCTTATCAGCCCTTCCTTCTAAAAGATCAATATTTGATGACATGATATACAAAAGCGCATCATCAGGGTGCACATCGGTAAATTTTTTGATATATTTTCGAGCTATTTCCAGTCTGCCGCTTTCAATCAGTTTTTCAACAATAAAATGCCGATCAGGGAAAACCAATACTGTAGCTGTGACAATCACGCTAATGAATATGAATATATGATATAATTTGATTTGCATATTGACAGGACTTGCAAAAATTGAGCCCTGTCATATTGAATGAAGTTGTTTAAAGGGTCTTGATATATTTTTCTAAACGATCCATTCCTGTGGCAATATTTTCAATTGAATTGGCATATGAAAATCGGAGATACCCTTCAGCATTTTTTCCAAAATCAATTCCAGGTGTCACACCGACATGTGCTTTTTCCAAAATATCAAATGCCAGTTTATAGGAATCCTGGGATAAATGACGTGCATTGACAAACACATAAAACGCACCTGTTGGCTCAACAGGTATTTTGAAACCCATTTCGCGTAATCGTTTAATCATAAATTGTCTGCGTTTATTATAGATGCCTATCATGTTTTTGATATCATCATCTGCATCTTTCAACGCGGCGATTCCCGCAATTTGCGTAATTGAATTGGCAGATATTAAGAAATTTTGCTGCAATATTTGCATGGGACGAATGTATTTTTTGGGAGCGATTAAATATCCAAGACGAAGACCTGTCATTGCATAAAGCTTTGAAAACCCATTAAAAACAAAAACATCGTCATCGCGATATTCAAGTATGGAATGTTCTTTGCCCTCATACACCAACCCATGATAAATTTCATCGGATACGATATGCAATGGTAAATTTGAGATTTCTTTCAGACAAGACTCAGATAACAAAGTTCCTGTTGGATTGGATGGTGAGTTGATAAATATGGCCTTTGTGTTTTCGTTGATCGCATCTTTCACACGCTCAATTTGAAACTCATACCTGTCAGATTCATACACTGGAATGGTCACTGGCTCACCTTTGACAAATCGGATAAAATTTGGATAACAGGCATAATGTGGATCAGACAAAATAACCGCATCCCCTTTTTCCAGTATTGTTGCAAATAATATGAGCATGGCCGGCGATGTGCCAGATGTTACCAATATCTGATCTGGATGAACAGATACGCCATAATGATCTGAATAATGCTGACATATGGCCTCACGTAATTCGATCATGCCAAGGCTATGGGTATAGAATGTTTGACCATCCTGAACCGCTTTACAGATGGCATCCTTTACGCATGTTGGAATATCAAAATCAGGTTCACCAACCTCCAAATGAATGATATCAATGCCTTCGTGTGTCATCTGATCGGCACGTTCAAGGACATCCATGACAATAAATGGCGTGATATCTTGTGCACATTTTGAAATCATTGTTTATTTTTCCTTAATTTCCTTCATTTTTTTTTGTATTTGAATAATTTATATAAGGCCTAGATCATATGTTGTTTTATCTTAACTTTTCCTGAATAAACAGCGCCTTGATCACCATCAATACTGATAAAATCTCCAGGTTTAAAGACGAATTCATTGACCTTGCACCATCTTTCATCTTCATGACAAACCAGCTCGGAACATCCAACAACACATGTTTTTCCTAAACGATGTGCAACCACAGCTGCATGTGATGTCGCCCCTCCTCTTCCAGTTAATAAGCCATCAGCTTCATTGATTTCCCGGATATCATCAGGCACAGTATCATTTCGAACAACAATCAGGTGTGTATCAGGTTCCTTGACACGCCATAGATGGATCTCGTCAATAGAAAATACAATACGACCGGACATGGCGCCACCACCAATACCAACCCCTCTGCCTGCATACAGATGACTATTTTTTTCTGTAATATCCAGGACATTCGTATTGCGTTTCATGCTTAATGCCATATCTCTCGTTTGTAAAATAAAAAGATGATCCTGTTCAGGGCCTTCAAAAGTAAACTCAATTTCCTGGTGTCCCCATTTTTTTTCATTGATCAAGAGATTGGCAACTACTTTCAATGCTTGATAAATATTTGGAAATAAGCTTTCGAGTGCGGCTGTAATGTGTCTGTTTTCATATCGAGCCTGTTCAATAGAGATGGGATGGGTTTTCACCAATCCGGCAACAACATCCTCGCCCTGATTTCCTGGTGTAAAATCTCCCCATAATTGAACGTTCTCGCCCTGTGTAACACCTTTGAGACGTCGTGTAAACGTTACACCAGCCCCTGCACTTTCGTGGATATTCCCAAAAACCATTGTCTGAACTGTAACCGCTGTTCCCCAATCATCAGAAATTCCCATTATTTCTCTGTAAATTTTTGCTCGGCTGGAATTCCAGGAATCGATAATGCGATTGATTGATGTGAGTAACTGCTCTATTGGATTTTCTGGAATTTTGATATGCTCATCCAACAAAAACTGCTGATATCTAAGCGCCAATTCCTGCATTTCCTTGCCAGAAAAATTGCGCTTAAATTTAACATTTTTTTCATCCTTAAATTTAGACATCAAAAAATCGAACTGATTACGTTTTAATCCAAATGACATTCCAAAAATTTGCAGAAATCGTCTATAATTATCCCAGGCAAACCATTCCATTTCAGAATTTTTTGCAATTCCTGCAGCAATTTCTTCTGATATCCCAACATTTAAAAAAGTATCCATCATGCCTGGCTGGGATACAGATGATCCACTTCGTACAGACAACAATAATGGATTGCCTGGATTACCAAACTCTTTACCTGTTTCTCCTTCCAGACGTTTAATTTCACATAATATTTGGTCTCTGTAATGATTTTCAGCGGGTTGATAATTTTCAATGACTTCTCGACATCGAAATATTTCTGATGTAATAATGAATCCTGGTGGAACATTTAAGCCAAAACCTTTTAATTTTGCAAGGTTATAGCCTTTCATCCCCATATGAATTACATCTTGAACCAGACCTTTGGGCTTGGATAAAGGAGAGATTGACCGTTCAGCATCATAATTGAGTAGGGCATGAAATAATTGATTGGGAAGTTTATCCGCCTGACGAAATAATACACTTAATATTTGAGAGATAAATAAATCTAATTGTTTCAGGCCCAGGGATGTTGCAATGCGGTCCCGAAAAAAGATTTCCGATACCCGATGGTGTCGATGCTCCTGATTATAATTGATTTCACCGGGATGACGATACTTGGCAAGCAAATCAGATTCATTCGTTTGTTTTAATACTTGCACGAGATTGTGTTCATGAACTGTATGAAAATAATCCTGCACAATTCGTCGAACAGCGCGTGCAATACCTTTAAAAATATCAATATATTGTGTAAACGTAAACCCTCTTTTACTTAAGGCCAGACTTAACAGTTTGAGTTGTTCATCAAAATCGATGGAGTAAATGCCATCAATTCTTAATGCCTTATTAAATAATTTCAATCGTGTATTGATCTGAAAAAAGGTTGCACGCGTGATCAGCTCCAAATCCACTTCTTCCAAAAGCTCTTCAAAACAAATATTGATATAAGCTTCCAAACGAAACGTCATGGCAAGGGCATCAAATTTCTTTTCGTGATAACTGCCAAACATTGATGGAATATCGATGGTAAAATGGCGTTTGCGATAAATATTTTCCTTAACTTCATATTGCTCTTCTGATAAAATTATTTCTTTTAGTTGAAACAAAACTTCAATTAAACCATCAACTTTGGTGATTAAATCGGTTTCGTCAATCAATTCCTTAATTCTTGGGATTGAAGGAAAGGATTCATAGTTGAGTTGCTTCTGACATTGATCTAGATATTCATGCAGATTAATCCGATCCAGATGGTATTTTTGATGCAAAGATTTGTAGCACAACATGGTCAGGTACATTTTTTTATGTGCAGATTCGGATACATCCGGCGATTTGAACACAAGATCTTTGATTTCCTTATCCGATTTTTCTAAGATCAAAGAGAAAGGTTCTTCGTGATCTTTAAACTTGTCGTAAAGGTTCTGAATGATTTTTCGCATATCTGTCGTGTAGGTGTCATTGGAGTTTAATCGTTTAAAAATATTTTCAGGTATTTGTCCTTTAAGAATTTCTACATCTCCATGAAGCCAGTATTTAAATATAGACTCTACCAGTTCAAGGGTTTGATTGCTGCTTTCAACATGACTTTGCTTTCTTAAAAAGTGAATCAGTCGATCTTTTCTGGATGATATTTCATCCATTTCAGTTGAAATATCCCGCAATCGGCCTTCTGCGCCAATTTCATTAAAATATGCAGGAAACAATCGAGCCAGTTGTTTTATTAAGTTATAGACCGGCTCAATATTGCTGTTCAGTAGTTTTGAAATTTCCCTGGGAAAAAGATCGGTGTCTTTGATAAAAAAGCCTGACAACGACAGATGGATCAATAATGATGAAAAAAGTGTTTGTGACACAACAGGATTTAACTCAGCTAAATCCATCCAGACAATAACATTTTGAAGGTGTACACTATTGGCACGTATTTGCCAATCAGCGCCAACACCTTGTAAGTTAGGAACTTGAAATCCCATTGAAATAACGTGTTCGAGAAACAGAAAAATCAGTTCATTTTCATGTGTGTGATACACAGCTTTTCCCATTGTCTGAAGACATGTAAGGGCAATGGCTGGAAATTTATCCAGCGCATTTTTAAGGGTGATACAGGTATTTTTCAATAATTGCCTGTTGTGTGCCATGTCCTGATGATCAATCAGCCATGAAACTGTCCGGTTGATTTCTCGCAATACATCTTCGTGAATGGATGACAGACCATCAATGCTCATCATGTGAAACAAAAAAATCATTTTCCATTGTTTTCCGGTTTGTTCATCAGGCGCAATTCGATTTAATTTTGCTGGTAACGCATTATACCAGGAAACAATTTTGTTGAATCCAGGCATTTCAATCAATGATTGGGTCAATTGCGGATCACTTTGTTGGAACTGAGACACATAAGATTCCAGCCGGGCTTGATTCGTTTCTATTGACTGATGAGAAATGCAATCAAACAAAGGGAGTATATCTGGCATGTTCTCAACCGGCTCAATGGTTTTTTGAAAATATGCAATGGGTGATTTTTGTTGGCACCAATACTCATAGGTACGTCGATAAAATCGGATAAGCAGGCGATTAAATATTGTAACGTCTTGATCAATGACCTTATTGAGCCATTTGATGGCAAGTTGATTCAATTGATAGTAGCTTTTGACATAATAAAAAAATTGGGGTTCGTTTAATTCAATAATATATGCAAACGCATTTTCAATTACAGGCAAAAAATGATTGATTTCCTCATTTGCATCAGAAATGATCTTTTGAAGAAAGAATAACAAATGATCTACAGAATCAATTCGTACATCTGCATACCGGGTTTGATGAAAGGCATCCTGAAAAACCTTTGTGAAAATTTGGGCCGCATCAGGTCCATGCGGATGAACCTTGACAAGGTGAAAATAATCCAGCGCAAACGTTCTGGCTTCCTTGATAATAAACGCCCAATTCTTATATGGATGATTCAGCTCTATCAAAAAAATTCTTAGCCGTTCCTGCACGCCGTGCAAATCAGCTAAAATGTCTTGCAAAATTAAATGTTCTTTACGTATTTTGACATCAATATGGGTTTGTTCCATATTGACCGCATATGCGGAAGATTGATGAAGCATTGTTGTCTCCTGTTGAAAAAGCATGATTCATAATCAATTATTTTTTTCAATATATCTAAATTTTGTCAAGAAATATACAATTTTTTTTCTGGATGTTATTTTAAGATTGTCCCCAATTTTGTGTTGACACAGCAATGAATAAAATTTATAGTTACGAATTTATTTTGCTGATACTATAGATTAAATGAGGTTTTTGGCATGAACAATGCTTTGGTAAAAATAATAAAGTTTGTGAAAATAACAGGTTAAAACAATTATGAAAGATGAAAAACGACCGGTTCGATTAAAAGGTGTAGGAGACAGTTTATGGGTATCCATTGATCCGACACAAACCATTGAAACATTGAAAAAAGAGTTGGTCACTGTTTTTAAGAGGTTGGGACATCTGACAATTCAATCAAAAGTTGTTTTGGATCTGGAAGCTGATGGCGATTTTAATAGTCTTGTGGTTGAATTGCGACAATTCTTAAAAGATAAATACGATGTGGCATCTGTACTAGAAAGTGATAAAAAGCAAGCGAAAAAAAAGAAAGACAGCAAAGCAAAATCTCAAGACTGGAATAAAAACTGGAAATCAAGACGAAGTGATGTTTTAATGATAGCGGGTCGAATTCGATCCGGACAACGAATCAAAGCAAGGCGTCATCTTGTTGTTCTTGGTGATGTTAACCCTGGTGGTGAAGCGATGGCTGGTGGTGATATAATTGTATTGGGAAGCCTAAAAGGTAAAGCTGTTGCCGGGCAACCTGATAATCATGATGCAATTATTCTGGCGCTAGATTTTTCCCCCACTCAAGTTCAAATTGGTATGAATGTTGCGGTTGGGATTGATACAGATTCACCACAAACTGCTGAATTTGCCAGGATTGAAGAAGGAAACATTGTTGTTGAAGAATACATGCAGTCCAATCCTTTTGCAAAATTGCACTGGCCACAGGCAAGATAGTCGTGCATGGAAATAAAATATAAAATATTTCGATCACTGTTTCGAATATCTTAGATCAGTGGTTGTAACCAAATTATAAAATAAATGAGGTAGATTTTGGAAGGTAAAGTTATCGTAATTACTTCTGGCAAAGGAGGTGTAGGAAAGACTACAGCCACAGCCAGCATTGGTGCCGCATTGGCACTTGAAGATAATCGTGTTGTTGTGATGGATATGGATATCGGCTTACGAAATCTTGATGTCGTTATGGGCCTTGAAAACAGAATTGTTTTCACAGTTGTAGATGCTGTCAATGGCGTATGTGACATAAAGCAAGCAGCAATAAAAGACAGGCGTATCAAAGATCTATATTTGATTCCTGCGTCGCAAAGTGACAATAAAGACGTACTTGAACCTGAAGGCATGATCAAACTTTGCTCTGAACTTCGAAAACAATATGACTATATCATAATCGACTGTCCGGCTGGTATTGAAAAAGGCTTTCAGAATGCTGTTGCAGCAGCGGATGAAGCGCTTGTTATTTGCACACCAGAAGTTTCAGCCGTGCGTGACGCAGATCGTATTATTGGCTTGTTATACGCCCGGTCCATTACACCCAAACTTGTTCTGAATCGTATTGTTCCGCAAATGGTGGAGCGTGGCGATATGTTAAGCCATGATGATGTTGTGGAAGTCTTATCCATTGAACTAATCGGACTCGTCCCTTTGGATGAAAATGTCGTTGTTTCAACCAATACCGGCATACCTGCTGTTTTACAAAAAAATTCTCCAGCAGGCGAGGCTTTTCAACGAATTGCAAAACGTATGAATGGTGATGTTGACTTACCCATTGAGGTTCCTAAATCAGGTCGTGGGCTATGGAAAAAACTTGCACGAAAAATCGGAATGGGCAGAAGGGGGGCTTAAATGAAATTTAATTTAATTGAAAGATTTAAAGAAAGACGAAAACGTAAGAAAAATGCGAGTGGGGGCATTGCGAAAAAACGCCTTCAGTTTGCAATTATCTATGATAAACTTGAAGTCTCAGACACGATGCTTCAATCCCTTCATCAGGACATTTTGACAGTTATTTCAAAATATTTTGAAATTGACCGCGAATCTTTAAAAATTGATATCAAACCCACTGAAGACCTCTCTTCCCTGGTTGTCAATACACACATTCTTCGTGCAAGACCTGCTTCCGCAAAAAAGAAAAAAAATATGCAACAGAAAGCTTTACAAAAAAAGTAAATTTTAAGTTCTTGAAATAATTGCGTTTGCATTTTTTTCAAGAACTTAGACCTTTCTGGAATAAGACCTTGATCATCGTTTCAGCGGCTTTCTTACGCTTACACATAGGAGTGTTCTGAAAAATAAATTTCCCCATTTAAAATTGTTTATTTTGTTTTTGAAATGCGCCCATCCATCGCCAGTATAAGCAAAATGGTCGGAACGATAATCAAGACCGGGAATAACATCATGATTAAGATTTTTTTTTATACAATATTAATGATTGGGTTATTTACCTTGAATTCATTTGCAAAAATGCCATTGTCACAGGTAAAGTCATGGGGCTATTGGCTTCAAGCGCCAAAGATTGAAGCTATTTGTAACAGCCCCTATCATCTCATTGTCATTGATTATTCTTCTGATGGCACTGATTTAAACGCATTTACATCAGCGCATTTGGAAAAATTGCACCGGGCAAACAAGCATGTATTATGCTATTTTTCAATTGGAGAGGCTGAATCCTATCGTTTTTACTGGAAAAACACCTGGAAAACTGGCAAACCAATTTTTCTCGGGAAAGAAAATAAAGATTGGCCGGGGAATTATAAGGTCAAGTACTGGGATCATCAATGGTGGAAACTTGCTTTAAGGCCATATTTAAATAGAATTCTTTCTGCTGGTTTTGATGGTGTCTATTTGGATATAATTGATGCCTATTATTACTGGTCACAGCATGATTATCCTTTACAAGAATGCGCAAATCAGATGATTGACCTGGTCGCTATGATTCGATCTTATGTGACGAAAAAAGGAAGATCCGATTTTACGATATGTCCACAAAATGCCTTAGGCATTGTTTGGGATGCATCAGCAACTGCCAAACAGAAATACCTGAAAGTGATTGATGCAATTGGCGTTGAAAGTCTTTTCTATAATTTTTGGAGTACTGAAGACCAGGTTTACAGACTCGAATGTCTTCACGTATTTCATAACGCAAAAATTCGTATTTTTAACGTTGAGTATATCAAAGAAAATCAATGGAATTCATACCGAATGTACCTGAGCAAACAATCCATTCCAATCATTGGTTATCCTGCCCATGAAAAAAGAGCGTTAAAAGACTTGATTATTTTTAAGCAATGATGAAAAGGCGACAAGACATGCAGTCTTGTCGCTTCATGCGAAACACTCATGTTAGGAAATCTCTGAAAATAAGTTCCTCATTATTCAATATTTGAGAGGTAAAGGGGACGTCTATGATTTAATGCTTTTCTTTGAAAGATTCAACCACCTTTTGCCAACAAAAGCATAAAATCATAGACGTCCCCCTTTTTACCTCATGATCCATTTTTTAAATAACTTGCTTTATTTTTTTATTACATATATATAAGTTAGGAATAACCAAAAAATAAGTTCCTCATTTAATAATTGCTCATTTTGTTTTTGAACCATGATTACACTGAATAAGATGAATAAGATGAATAAGATGAATTTAAAGTGTGTTTATTTCATCTTATTCATCTTCTTCAGTGTAATCATGGTTCGGAAACGAATCAACAAATATTGAATAATGAGGAACTTATTTTCCGAGCATTCCTTAGTAATTCA
>Ga0272440_1001472_pt1 | contig 19168 bp, 15 predicted proteins | sample SSMMMBAug17_FD_192440 | JGI IMG/M metagenome (GOLD analysis project Ga0272440, IMG submission 192440) | Marine sediment archaeal communities from Little Sippewissett salt marsh, Falmouth, MA, United States - SSM-MMB-Aug17 | ecosystem: Environmental > Aquatic > Marine > Wetlands > Sediment ...
AGGTATTGCTGATGATTATCATTCTGATGTAGAAATAAAAAGAGCTGCATGAACGAAAAAAATCAATACACGATGAACATTGAAAAAAAACTAAAAAAGGTTACACTCAAATGAAACTATCACAAATTCTAATCAGAAATCAAAAATTTTAGTTTGATTTTTAAAATTTTAAAATCTATTATAAAAAATAAAAAGTTATTATTGATAGTCTCGTAAAAGGTCGTTTCATCAGAAATCACTGTTAACAATTTCATAATTTTATATTGGAAAAATTACTCAGCTTTGACTTTTTACGAGACCATTACTATAACTCGACAGTCGTAAATTTTTTATCATAATCTGATTTTTCAGCAAAACGAAAATTCTTTAAAAAAAACAAAGATTTATATATTCCATCGAATTTTGATCGTTAAATTTAGATAATTTTTTTAAATTTTTGGCATAAAAGTTGGCACTGCATGCCAAAAAGCAATCTGAAAAAGTGTCGAAAAAAATATTTTTGTTGAAATTATTAGATATTTTAACAAATAAAATTTACGACTGTCGAGTACTATAATTATAACTGTGTTAAAATAGATTGTTATTATAATTATAATCTATTACCTATAAATATTACTCATAAATAATATGTTACAAATAAATATCATTTATGATACTATAATTTTTTATAATTTAAATTATATTTCTTTATAGATAATAATAAAAATTACTAATAAAAGTTCAGCTTTGGTATACAGTTTATCCATATTTTTAGTGATAAATCTATCCGCCTAAAGGCGGAGGTTTTAACCTTTTTAAAGAAATAAATAGATATTAATGTGTTATAATAGGCATGTTTTTTGCCTTCTAGAATCAAAATTTCGTAATATTAAAAAAAAAAAATTGTAACTGACTAAAAAGTAGGAGGACTAATGAAAAAAAATTTTTTTATTATGCTATTGTTTATTTTTTTATTTGAAATATATTGTGTACAAGTTTTTTCTATGGGAAAAAGATCAAATACACATAATGAGGTTGTTATTGGAATGATTACACCTTTAAGTGGTGATGTTGCAGACCTTGGTAAGGAGATGCTTGTTAGTGGACAAATAATGGCTGAAAAAATAAATAAAACAACCCAAAAATTTTCTTTTAAAATTATTCCTAGGGATGATCAAATGAGTGCTGCTGCTGCTGCAACTGCAGCAAAAGGTTTAATTTTGCAAGATAATGCAAAAGTTATTATCCCGGCAGGAATGAGTTCAGTTGCAAAAGGACAAATTGAAGCATTAAAAGGCAAAAATATTCCTGTGATCACTCCTACAGCTACAGCTACCGATTTAACTGAAGATCGAGACTATGTGTTTAGAGTTATCCCTACTAATGGAGCACAAGGAAAAGCTTTAGCTAATTTTGCATTAAATCAATTAAAATTGAAAAAGGCCGCAATTCTCTTTCAACAAGATGATTATTCAAAAGATTTGAAAGAGGCTTTTGAGAAAAAATACATAGAAGGCGGAGGGAAAATTGATTTAATTATAGGTTTTGAATCTGATGAAACTGATTTTCGAACTCAATTAGATCTTGTAAAAAAAAGTGGAACTAACTTATTGATTTGTCCTGCTCAACATGTCCAGATAGCTAGATTATTAGTACGTTCAAGATCTTTAGGAATAGATATTCCAATTTGTGGAGGCGATACAGCATATACAGAAAAATTGCTTACAGCTGCAGGAAACTCTGCTGAAGGTTTTTATTTAACAGGTCCAGATATAGATATAGAAAATCCAACTCCAGAATTATCTGAATTTATTAATATTTATTATAAAAAAACTGGTAAAAAACCAGGTATTTATGCATGTTATACTTATGATACTATAGGTTTAATTGCTGATATAGTAAATAGAAAACCAAAAGGTACTGATCAGTTAATTTCAAAACTTATGTCACTAGACAATTACATGGGAATTACCGGTTTAATAAAGTTTGATAAAGATGGAAATGTAGAAAAAAATTACAAAATTTACAAAATAGAAAATCATGAATTTAAACAAATTAACTAATTCTCAAGTGGAATCTATTTCTACAGATATTCTAAGGGAATGGTGCTTAGATGTTTTATTGATACATCCTCCTGCGCATCCAAATCCTAAAGTAAAATCTCCAGGAATAAGCTTGTTTGATGCTGATACTGGATATAGTCAACAATTTGTTTCTATATCTACAGGATTGATCAATATAGCTTCAAATTTAGAAAAAGAAGGATTTAGAATCAAGATATTAAATCTTGCTGAAATAGCTTATTATCTTGCAAATAATTTTAAACTTCAAGAATGGATCGAACCTCTTAATGTTCCTATTGTAGGTATTTCACTTCAATGGTCAGTCCATTCTTGGGGTTCTATAGAAATTGTAAAATTAATTAATAAATTACATCCTAAAACTCTGATCTATTATGGTGGTTTGACAGCCTCTCTTTTTTATCGTGATATTTTGGAATTTCCATCTATTAGAGTAGATGGTGTTATGGTCGGGGAAGCAGATATTTCTTTTGTAGATGTTGTTAAATCTGTTTTGCATGAAAAAGATATTGATAATATTCCTGGGTTATATAAAAAAGATAAGAAAGGTTATATTAATGACACATTAAAACCAATACCTCCTGATTTATTGAATCTTGATTTTTCTCGTTATGATTTGATATATCCCAATATATTTTACTCTGAACGAGGGAATGTTACGATACTTCGAGGATGTAAATATGATTGTTCCTATTGTGGTGCAGGTAAAAAAGCTTATCAAAAATGCATGCAACATAGAGGAGAAAGATTTTTATCTCCAAAAGAACTTATTAGACAATTAAAACTTCTTGAAAAAATAGGCAAGACACGTCTATATCTTTATGGAGACTTTAGAATATTTGGTGAAAAATATAGACAGGAATTTTTAGATTATGCGAAGAATGCTGATATAAAATGTAGAGTGGTGGTAGAGTTTTTTACACCAGGGAATGAAAAGTATATAGATTTCTTACAAAGTGCGTTTCCTAAACTTGAAGCAACTTTAAGCCCTGAATCAGGTAATGAAAAAATTCGAGAAAAAGTATATAAAAGATATTCAAATAAAGAATTGATACGTCATTGTGAAATAGTTTCAGAACGTCAAATACCTCAAAGTACATATTTTATGATGTGTTTACCAATGCAAGGTCCTGCTGAAGTGCAAAGTGATTTTTCTATTATGGAACAACTACTTGATATTTATTTAAAAAATAATAGATATAACGACCTTAATCATGATATAATTCCTTACACACTTCTTCAATATCCAGACCCTGGATCTGTTATTTTTCAGCAACCAGAAAAATTTGGATATACATTATTAATAAAATCTTTCAACGATTTAGTTCAATCTTTAAAATCTCAGACTTGGCAGGATATAATAGGATATAAAACATCTTGGTTTCCTGATCGTAAAATTATAGTAGAAACTTTTGTTTCTGTTTGTAGAAAGAGAGCGTTATTATATTATGAACGTGGAATTATAAATGAAAATGAATATAAGTTACACATTCATAATATAGAAAAAGATATAAGTAATTTAAAAGTGATTAACGCAAACTTAAGGACATCATGGTAATTGAAGGTTTAATAAATTCAATTTTTTTTGGCCTTATCTCTGGCTCTATCTATGCTTTTGTTGTAATTGGATATTCGCTTATTTATTCTGTTCTTGGATTTATAAATTTTGCTCACGGAGATTTGCTTGCAGTAGGTGTTTATCTGTGTTGGGTTATAGGAGAAGGGTATATAGGAATCCCTTTTTTTATTGCAATAATTATTGCCGCATTGCTTACAGGAATATTATCATCTATGATAGGTTTTTTTATATTGATTCCAACTAATAAAAGATATCCTATTGCCACTTTAGTTGTTGCGATTGGAGTCTCTATTATTATTCAAAATCTTATTTCTCTAACATGTACATCAGAAGCTCGTCCATTTTACTCTAATATTAAATTTGAGAATTTTTCTTATATTCCAGTAAATTACCTTCATATATCTATTTTAATTACATCGACACTTACTCTTTTAACACTTTGGTTTGGACTATTAAAAAAAACTAAACTTGGGCTTAAAATACGTGCTTGTGCCTCAAACCCTGTAGCATCTTTTATATTTGGTCTACAAAGAAATCGTATATTTGGATTTGTTTTTTTTATTAGCGGAATTCTTGCTGCTTTATCTGGTATTGCTAAAGGTTTGGATGATCAAATTATTAATCCTACAATAGGATTCTCCCTTGGTATTAGAGCTTTTATAGCATCAGTTATAGGAGGTATAACAAATATTTGGGGTGCAATTGCTGGAGCTTTTATTTTGGGTATAATCGAACATATGTCCATTTTTTTTATGTTAACAATTCCTATCTTAAAACCACTATCATTAATATTATCAAAAGATGCTATCGCTTTAATACTTTTAATTATTATTTTATTTTGGAAACCAAAAGGAATTTTTGCTTTAACTTATGAATCAAGACCATAAACATGATTGATTATATATTACATCTTACCTGTCTTGTTTTTATTACTTCAGGTATGCTTGCAGGACAGCAGCTATTATTTTTTGATGGAGGGTTGCTTTGTTTGGGAACAGCGGCATTTTATGCCATAGGTGCATATTCTTCAGCTGTTTTAAGTAAATATTTCGAATGTCCAGTATTACTTTCAATATTTTTCACAACATTGCTTATCATTTTTATTATTATTTCAATAGGGATTCCTTTATTAAAATATCTAAAAGATGATTTCTTCGCATTAGCAACTTTAGGACTCTCTCAAACAACATATGTCACTTTGAGAGCTATTGCACCCGGTAGATCATCTGGTATGGCAGGAATTCCTGAAATCCACACTTCATTAACAAAATATATATCTCCTACTATAGATTCATTATTTATATGTATAATTTTTACCTGTATTTGTTTTACTATAATCTATAAAATTAGAAAATTACGTGTTGGTATTTTAATAAAAGCATGCCGTAATGATGAAAATGCACTTGTAGCGTTAGGACATAGACCTTTAATTCTTAAATTAGAGGTATTTTCTATTGCAGGTTGTTTTGCTGGTATAGCTGGATCAATTCACGCTCATTATTTAGGTGCTGTGGAACCTCATATGGCTTCTATTTCACAAACAATTTTATTTTTATGTGGTACAATCTTAAGTGGAAAAAAATATATATTAGGGACTTTTATTGGAGCTGCATTTCTTATAGTTATACCTGAAGTTCTTCAGAGGATATTCATAGCAAAATGGGGTGTTATGTGGCAAATATTTCCTATAGTTCAAATATGTTATGGTATACTTATTGTTTGTGTGACCATTATCATTTTTTCAAAATTTAATACTAAGGTTCACAAATGATTGAACTAAAAAATATTTATAAAACTTTCGGTGGGGTAAAAGCTATACATAACGTTTCTTTAATTTTTGAAGACAATACAATTTATGCTCTTGTAGGACCTAATGGTTGTGGAAAGACAAGTTTACTAAATATAATATCCGGTTTTTACACACCAGATCAAGGTGATGTATATTGGATATCAGAATTTCAAAAAAAATGCTTAACCAATATGTCACCAATAAATCGTTCACAGTTTGGAATTGGTCGAGTATTTCAAGAATCAAGGAATTTTACTGATTTTACAGTTGAAGAAAATCTTTTAATTAGTTTAATGCCTATTGGAAGTGACAATATATTTAGATCAGGACTTAAAAAATTTTCTACTGATCAGTGTTCTCAAAAGATTCACAACTTGCTTGAATGGGGTGGACTGATAGAAAGTCGGACGAAATCTGCTCAAAATATCTCATATGGTCAAAGTAAAATTTTAGGAATATTATCTCTTTTAACACGTAATGTAAAAGTATTACTGCTTGATGAACCTTTTGAAGGGGTTGATCCTATTAACTTAAAAATTCTTAATAAATTAATTATGTGTCATGCAAAAAAGATGTCATCAATAATTATTATTGTCACTCATGAATTGGAATTTGTTAAAGATATAGCAGATATTATGATTTTGATGAATTATGGAACCATTTTAGAATCAGGCCACCCACAAGAGTTAATGATAAGTAAAAATTTTAGAGAGGTGTATCTAGGATGATACCTTTTTTACAAATTTTGGACCTATGGGTAGGATATGGAGATGAAGCTATTATTAAAGGAGTATCCTTTGATGTTTTTTTGGGTACTATTATTGCGTTGATTGGACGCAATGGAGCAGGCAAAAGTACATTAATGAAAGGAATTGCAGGTATAATAAAAACAAAACACGGAACTGTTAAACTTCAGGAAAAAATTATCACTAATATGGATCCTGGTGTACTTATTCCCTATGGCCTTAGCTATGTTGCACAGGGAAGAGAATGTTTTCCAGAACTTACAGTAAATGAAAATCTTGAAATAGCTTTACTATGCCTTGATATTCCCAAAAAAATGTATCATTCAAGAATAAATGAAGCTTTTCAAATATTTCCTTATCTTTCTAAAGTTGCTACACATCCTGTATATAAGTTAAGTGGGGGACTCCAACAAATGCTTGTTTTAGCAATGTCATTAATACAAAAACCAAAATGTATACTTTTAGATGAACCATCTCTTGGCCTTAGTCAATCTGCTCTGAAAAATATAAAAAATGTATTGAGGACTTTTATTTCTATAGGAGGTTGTGTTATTTTAATTGAGCAGAAACCAAAAGTGGTTTTTGAAATAAGTGACTATATTTATTATTTAGAACATGGAAAAATTAGTATGTCAGGAAAAACTATAACTTTTAGAACAAAACCCGAATTTTTAAATAAATATATTTCAATTAAAGATTAAACAGTAAACAAAGGGAAAAAAAATGAAATGGCAAAAGAACTGATTGATAAAGGTTTTGATACAGAATTTAATTCGAAAAGAATCAATGATATATGCAGATTATTTAGTTCAGAAGATAAATTGCAAGACTTGATAGATGATATTCATTTAGAAGATAATGCAATAGATATGAAGCGTGGTGAATTTTATCCTGAAATTCTTCGAGGAATTATGAGCCTAAAAAGTGCTATTTCAAATGTGTATAAAATAGATCCACGTCAAACGCATCCAAATTTAGGTTGTAATGGATGTATAGATACAATTTTGACAGCTGTCAAATTAAGAGAAATTTATAGAGATATTGATCCTTCAAAAGAAGGTGGTATGCTGGTTTCTACTCCCACATATTTTCGTAACTATAACTCAAGTGCTTCTAAAAATATTAGAATGATTAAAATACCTTTGAAAAAACACACTTGGGACTTTGATATAGATTCCATGCTATCTGAAATGATTGAAAGAAAACCGTCTGTTATTTTTTTAGTAACTCCAAATAATCCTACAGGTATGGCCATAAGTGATAAAGATATTTTAACTATTATAGAAAAGGCTCCTTTAGAGACTTTGGTTGTCATGGATAGAACATTAGTTAATATTAAAAACGAAATAAATTCTATAGATCTAATCAAACGTTTTCAACATAAACAACTTGCTATTATGCACTCATTCTCAAAATATTCTGGTTTATCTCATCTTCGTGTAGGATTTACTCTTTATTCAAATATTAATTTAGGAGAGGAAATTCGACCATTACTTCCTTTAGGTTTGCCATTAGAAGGAGTAATGAAAGCTATAACATTTTTAAATAAAGATGGAGGCTTAAAGCCAAGTAAAAAAATTTTGAGTTATATTAATAAAAACAAACAAATTTTAGAAAAATTTTGTAAACAATCTTCTTTATTTGATTGTACAGATTTTGTTGGAAATTATTGTCTTCTGATTCTAAACAATGAATTGACATCTCAGACTGTTGAAAGTCATTTACTCATTAATGGTATCTATGTGATGGGCGGGCATGAGTTTCCAGAACCTGTAAACCATTTAGTCCGTATCCATACCGGTGGAAAACCAGAATATATGATAAAAACAATTGAAGCATTACAAAATATTTAATATTATTATGGAACATAAAAATGAATTTAAAAATAAGACATTTTTACTTAACTTCAAAACCATATTCTTATATAAGCGAAATATCATGTGGTATTTTATTTTATTTTATACTAAATCCTTTTTCTAAATCCAATAGCCTTTTTCTTATTATTATTCAGACATTATCAATGTGGTTATATTTTAATTGGCAAAGCGATAAAATACAGCGTGATTCTGGAAGGTTACCCCCATCAGCTGTATTAGTAGGGACACCTTTGATCATTTCGATTATAATAGGTTTCTATTTAGGTGGAATTTTAGGGATTTTAGGTGTTGTATTTTATGCTTTTACGATATGTTTATATGCATTAAAAGCGTTGAAATCTTGGGCTGGTCCCATAGGGCCAATTTTTAGGATATTTACAATAATTGGTCATTATATTTCGATTTGGAGTTTGAGTCCCACTTTATTAACCACAAAATCTATAATAATAATTATTTTAATTTGTATATGGAAAGGCGTTCGAAATCTTATTGGAGATGTAAGAGATATACAAAATGATGTACATGAACTTCCAGCTAAATATGGTGCAGTATTGTCCTTATGGATAATCCGACTTGGCCTATTTATTTCTATATTGTTAGTAATAAAAATTTCAGTTTGGTCTACCTTTTATATAACGTTAATAGCTTGGTTATTTCTTGAACTATTTCAATATTATTTTATTGAACCTTACAAATGGGGCTATATAACCCATCGTATTTTTATATTAATAACTGTTATAATTCAACTTATATATGCACAAATATATGGACTCCATACTTTATGGTCTATCTTTCTTTTTATTTTAGCTTTATTATTTAATTCTACTTATAGTAAGCTACCAGGTAAAAATTTTTTGAATTTAAAAAATCTATTTGCTGTTAAATAAAAAATAACGCAGATAAAAAATATAAAGGAGTTGCTTAAAAATGAAAATTTATATCTCTGCTAGTTTGGTTAATCATCTTCAAAATGCCAGAATTGCAGAATCACTGGAAAAATCTGGTCATGAAGTTTTTCTACCTCAAAGATTTTGCCCCACAAATGTACCAAAAAATGAATATCCATTAACCATTTTTGAAAAGTGTTTGGAAGCGATGAAAGACTGTGATCTAGGTATTCTGGTACTTGATTGTTATGGAAAAGATTCGTCATGGGAATCTGGATGGTTTTTTGGAACACAAAAACCTTTAATAGGATTTGTTCAGGTCTGTTTAAAATTATCACAAGACTGGATGGTTAAAGGGGGATTAAAAGGTTTAATAACGACAGATCAATCCATTAAAAATTTTTTTATAAAAGACGAAATGATTTCTCATGTACCTATCATTTTTATTGATACTTTAAATACAATAGGGAAGGAACTTGGAAATTTTATAATTTAAAAAATGTTATTTTTTGCATAAATATGATGGCCTCGTAAGAAGCCAAACCTAAAAGCTGCAACTAAAAAATAAACTATTGAATCAATTGATATAACTTAAATAATATTGTGATTACAAATAATTATATCTTATTGGTTTTAATTATTAATCAGTTTTTAATTGCAGAGTTTAGGTCAAAAATTTGTGGAGTGCTACACAATGGATAATATTTCATCAAACGACTACAAATATGCTGTAAGATATTTAAAATCTATGGGGATTTCTTTTATTAATACTTTAGGTAACCGACATAACCTTACTTTTTGTTCTAAAGATCCTGATTCTCCTTTGGCTGATATAAAAAAAAATCCAGAAATTAATAATAGACTTTTTGAAAAGCCTTGGGAAAAAGCTATTAATACATTACGAAAAAAAAATAAAACCTTATTAGATATTTTAAGAGATAAAAAAAAATTATTTTCCCATATCGTACTTGATTTCCCTACTGAAATATCTAAAACTTCAGATTTTATTAGTTCGGGTTGTTGGAATATACCATGCAATAATGATTATTGTAAATACTCAATAGATATTCCACTTCCTCCATCACCAAGCCAAATAAACAAGCAAATTGAAATTTCTTCTACTCATTTTTTTTCAACATTTATTAATTCAGAGATAAATACACAATGGCATGCTGCAATACTTGTTCAAAATTTTATTCATGTAGCTTTATGTAATGTTCCATATTTTTGTGCATTATTTTCAATAGATGAAAATAATGCACAAAATTTATTAAACACTTCAATAGGTTGGTATCCTGAAGATTTAGTTTTCCAAAAGTCATATAAAAAATTATACTGCGAAAATGTAAAAAATTTAATCAAAAAGATGGGAAGAATTGCAAAAAATACATTTGATAGTAAAAATATATCATCAGAAAATATTTGTTTTGATGATATAAAAAGTTATTTATTTGGATCTAATCCTTATCCAGGAATATATCCAGAAAAAGATAATAATTTTGGATCAAAATCATGTTATCATGAAGAAGGATTATTTTATCATCTTCCATTAAATTCAGTTTATTTTATCGGATCTATGGGGATGAATACCTTTCCAGCAAAAATTATAGCAATACCTTTTAATTTAGATAATAAATACAAAACTCAAATATCAGTTACTTTTCTTGTTCCTAATTTAACTAGTTTATATACTTTTATCAAAACAATGTTAGAAAAAAAATTAAATGAAGAACAAAAGAATAAACTTGAAAAATATTGGAAACGAAATGATTGCTGGGAGTTTATCTTTAAAAAATTTATTTCAAAATTTTTCATCCCTAAGCAGCTTATAAAAATGTTAGTAAATGTTAATTGTTGTAATAATAAACATCTACGACAATGTATTAATACTACATTAAATGATAAAAATTCAATTCAAATTGAATTTTGTCGATCTTTTAAAACTAATTTTTTTAAAATGAACGATTTTAAACATCTCTATAATATTATAGATAATCTGTTGATTAATCTTGAAGAAAAGTTAGAAAAAAAAGCTAATCAACTTTGGGTTCTCCATGCATCAAAAGAAAATCAAAATATCAAATTTAACTTTATAATATCAAAAAAAAAAAGAGAATCTCTTATACAATATTTTAATATAGATAATATTAAATATATAGATATTCTTGAACAAGAATATCATCCAGCAGATGGAATACTTGGACAAATGTCTGCTTCATTGATCACATGTAGTGGGATATCTGTCTTTGGTGATTTTAGAACAATGGGTCATACAAAAAAAAAAAATGACCAATTAATTGAAGCAGAATTATTCTTATATGCAAAACGATCTCGTGATTATTACGCTTTTCCTATATTTGTATCAGGACGTTTATGGGGTATGCTCGCTATTTTAGCAAGAAATTTTAAAGAAAATAATATTAATTCAAGTATAAAACAATTTGATAATGTTCTTGAAGGTAATGTAATTGCTTCTATACTAGGAGATCATATAGAAAAAAATATATATAATAATGCATTATCATATATGGAAAAAAAATTAGATTTATATATACAAGGTATTGAAGAGTTGAATATTATAGAAATCATCGAAAAATTTCCATATTTTACTTCAATAAATAAAGCTGATAGTGAACAAAAAGAGTTTAATGCACTATATTTAGAGGTAAATAAACAGACTTATGTATTAAAACTACCTTCTTGCCCACATTTTCATAAATGGCAGTCTGCAAAAAATTTATGTAAATTTATAAAAAAATCTGTAGAACGTTCAATTAAAGCTAAAAAACACATACAGCAAAAAGTAACAATAGATAAAGCTAATGAAAAATTAAAAACACAAAGTGGTTGGGCTCATTCAATTGGTAACAACTTGTGGTTTATAAGACAGTTTAGTAATAAAACTAAACAACTCTGTTCAGAACTTGATGATAAGTTAAAAAATATTTCTAATTGGAATGATTTATATTTGTCAAGTTCCATAGTTGATCATTTTATTTCACAAACGTATAGATCAAATCAAGCTCTTGTTAGAATGGAGGCTAGTGAGTTTATTTTTAGTAAAAAAAAAACAGGTAGATATCATTTAAAAGATGCTTGTATTAGCTCATTGTTAACTGCTATGTATGTGGCATTGGTTAGATATAAAAAAGGTGATAGAAAATATTCACTGCCGATTAACATATTATTAGACGATAATTTTGATAAAAATGATTTAAAAACAAAAGATAAATTAATAGATAACTATCTTATAGAGCTACAAAAATTATATAAGAAAGGTCAAACAAATAGTGAATATATATTGGATTTATTAATTCAATATAAATATTTAAATTTTAGATGGTTTGATACTTTTTCTATAGAAATTGACGAAGAATTTAAAACAAATACAGAAGATGCATGGCATATAGCATGCGCTTGTTTTACAGAAATTTGGACTAATGCTTTTAAATATGTTAACAAGGGAAAAAATGGAAAACGATCAGTCAAGTTAAAAATATCTTGCAAAAATAATAAAAATTTATTTTATGTTGAGAACACTTCTATTATTCAAAACAATTTAAATAAAAAGGGTCATTCAGGTATTATATCAATAGAAAATATTGTACCTGCATTGTTAGGCTATTCAATGGAGAATAGAAATCAGTGTAAAAAAATTATATGTGGACAGATTGAAAAAATGGGATTATTTAAAATACATTTTGAAGGCGATTTTATATGAGTCGTATATGGCAAATAATGGAAATGGATGATCAAGCATCCAATTGTCTTGAGTTTATCGAAAGAGATTTTATAAACCCTCTAAATCAATTTAAAGGTATACTAAAAGGAATTATAAATGACAAAGAATTTTTAATAGATACAGAATTAATTTCATTAAATGAGAAAAAAAGACCTCCTTTATTCGCATACCAAACGACTATAGCTCATGCATGGAATTATATTAAAAATTTAAATAAATTTCCTGTGGATATTATTTTTTTAGATATAAAAATGCATGAATATGAAGATCAACTTGATAGATACAATTCTTTAAAGGATATAAAAAAACAAGAAGAAAATATTTTCATGGAATATAAACAAACATTAAATAAATATTCTACTGCTTTTGATACTTTAGATGAAATTTCTATCCATGAATTTAGAGAGATGGGAGGGATAGTAGTTTTTGGTAAAATTATGAGAATCATAAGAAATATAGAGTCTATAAAAAAAGAATATCCAGATCCTTTTCCAATAATTGTCATCCAAACAGCCTCGATAAAAATTAATACATTTTCTTCATTTGAATATGCATTTCCTGATTATGTAAGAGTCATTGATAAAGGAAGAGATAATATTGATAATAATCATCTTTTTAATTTTGAATCGACAGCTCAAAAAAATATATATGAAAGATACGAAAATATAAGAAATGAACGAATTCATCAGTTAGTATTAAGCGGTAATATTGATCCATTAAAACTTCACGAATGTTTAATCCATATAGAAAAAAATTTTCCATTAAATTTAGAGATACATAATAATATAATAAAAACACCATTAAATTATAATACTAACGGGTGGCTATTTGTTACACTTTTTCCTTGGGTCTGCAGTGAATTAGCTAAAATACAAACTTATGATGATATAAAAAAAATAACAAACCCTTTGTGGAGTTATGTTTCCTACTCCAATTGGCCTAAAGGATTGTATAATTTTTTTGAAAATGTAAATACTCCAATTAAACTGTTAACACACCCAAAACAAGACTATGAGGGAGGATTATGTAAATGGGGTAAACGTATAGAAGATTTAACACAAACTGCTTATGATGTTAAAAAATGTCTATTGGATAGTTTACCTTCTTTTATTAAGTATACATATGAAAAAGATTTAATTGGTATAAATCAATATTATTTAAAACCATTATACGAAATATTGAAAATACTTCCAGAAACACCAGAATCCTTTAACGATATGGTAGCCACTATTTACAAATGTGAAAAATTTTTTGATAAATTTTGTGGTGATACATGTCTCGGCTATTGTGTCTGTAAACTTGAAGACATAAAATTTCAATTTCGACGTATGTCAAGACCTTATTTAAATATCAAAGAAATATTAAAGAACAAAGATAAAAAATTTTCTTTTATGATAGATACAGAAGATAAATGGAATATTTCATCTAATCTTGAGCAATTCGAAAAGTTATACTTTCCATGGAAGAGTCTTGAATCATTAATAGAACAAATTTTTAATAAATATAAGGAGCAAACAAAGAAAATTGGAAAATATAAAAAAGTTAAAATTAACATAAAATATAATAGTAAAAATAATTTATTAAATTTAATAATTATTACACCTTCAAATCTATTTCATTTAGATTCAGAGATGTTTGATGGAAAAGGTTTATTTGATACAGCGTTACAATCATTAAATAGCTGGTGTAAAATATATATAGCATCAAATGGCAAAGAACGAGATGTACATATGCCTGAAAAAATTGGAACAAAAAACACAAATTTTTTTGAAGGTATACGTTATACAATAGGGATTCCTGTTGTTAAGAAAGAAATAAAAGATGAAGGTACACTTAATAGATGAAGAAGATCATAGTCTTATAGAAAAAATTCCAATAAATCAGTATTGGAATAATGTTGAAAATTTTTTAAAAGAATTTAAAACATTTTCCTGGGACAATTGTCTTTGCCTTATTCATGTATCAGACGATTTTTGGAAAATAGAATATAAAAATATAGATAATTTAAAATATACTATTAATAGTTTATGTAAATATAATTGCAGAATTATTTTATTTAGTGGTGGAAATCCAAGATATTCTATTAAAAGTCTAAGACACTCTGAGTTTAAAAAAATTGAAAAAAAATACTGGTTGTTTTTATCTGTAAGAGAATTATTAGATAGAATAGATTGGAATTTATTAGTCGCTTCTAACATTACTGAAAATTTAAATATATCTGCATTTTTAAAAGATGCTAATATAAATAGCTTTCAACTTGAACAAGAAATCGAAAAGAAACGTTCTGTTTTACATCATGATTATTTAAAAAATATTTTTATTGCTTATATGGAGTCTTCAGAAAATAGAAATGACGATATTGAAATTTTTTGGGCTATTAAAAGAGGTGATAAGATTAACATTTCTAAACAAGATTATAATTTAATAGTTGAAAAAGTTCAGGAAGGGATAATCTATTGGCCAAATTTGTTTATTCAAATTGATAGCTTTATAAAAGACATTTCTGAAAAGTATGGCTTCAGATGGACTATAAAAGGAGAACTTTTTAGAAAAAGAGTTTTTGAAGGTAAAAATTCATTAATAGCTAAAATTAACAAATTTATTGAAAATTTTGATAAAATTGCTATGACACCTTATCACGATAGAATTTCTAAGTTAAATGAATTTTGGAATATAATCGATATGTTAACCCAAGAATTGTCTGAAAAACAATTTCGAATAAGAGAATATTTTGATAAATAACAATTATAATATTTTGGATTAAATAATGAAACAAGAAATTAATATTTTATTTATAGACGATGAATGGTGTACCACTAAAAATCAGCGTTTAATTATAGAAGCAACCTATGGAAAACTTCGATATAATAATACACCATTTATTTTTCATTATGAAACAGCTAAAGATGAATTAAATACTTATTCAGCTAAACCCGTTTTGCAAAAATTAAAAAATATTCCAAAAATTGATGCTATAATTTTAGATATTAATTTTAAAGGTAAACCTATAGGACTTGATATTTTAGATGAAATTAGAAAAAAATATCCTGTTTTACCTATCTTTATTCTTAGCTCAGAAGACGAAAATGTAGAAGTTATTGAACAGGCAATGAAACGTGGAGCGAATGAATATTTTATAAAACAACCAAAACCAACAATAAAAGAATTAGAGGAAACACTTCTAACTTACATAAATAAATTAGACCATGCTATTTGGGGAAACTCTGCTTCTATAAGAAGGATTAGAGCTTTAATAGCTAGACTATCTTTTTCAGGTTTACCTATTTTAATAATAGGTGAAAGTGGTACAGGAAAAGAATTAGCTGCTAGAACAATTCATCGACAGGGAAAAAAATTTAATACTCCATTTATCCCAGTAAATTGTGCTTCTAAAGATAATGAACTTTTAGATAGTGAATTATTCGGACATGAAAAAGGCGCTTTTACTGGTGCAACATCTAAAAAAGAGGGTTATATTAAACAAGCTGACGGAGGAGTTTTATTTTTAGATGAAATAGGTGATATACCTCAAAAATTACAAAAAAAACTTTTAAGAGTTCTTGCTGATCATAAATATCAAAGACTAGGAGGTAGTGATTTTTTTCAAAGTAATTTTCATTTGGTATGTGCCACAAATAAATCTCCTGAAGAAATGGTAAGCAATGGAACCATGAGAGAAGATTTTTACTATCGTATCAATAGTATATATATAGAAATGCCTCCTTTACGCAAAAGAAAAGAAGATATACCTATTTTAACTGATTTTTTCTTTAATAAATATAAATTACAAGAAGGGGCTAATTATCCAGCTTTAAAAATAACGGAATCAGTTTATGATAAATTAAAACAATATGAATGGCATCGTGGTAACGTACGAGAGTTAGACCATACTATTAAAAGATCTGTAGTTTTTTGTAAAAAAGATGAAATTACAGGAGAAGAAATAATATACACCGATAAAAGGTTAGACTTGAAAATAAATGATGACACTTCTAAACCTGCATCATTAAAATCCATTTTATCTGAAGATCAATTAAATTTTTTACCTGAAGATCCATCTCAATGGGCAAGACAACGTACATATCTAATACTTAAAATAATATTAGAAGCTAAAAGAAAAAGTAAAAATACTACTGAATTTATGGAACGATTATATCCGAATAATAGACAACGGTCTACACAGGCTAGAGATAATTTAATTAAACGTCTAACAAATAGTCCTTGGGGTTTACCTGATCTATCTAACGATCCAATGTTATTAAATATGATTAACGAAATAAAAACTTATTGATAGCTTTATGTTTATTTTTTATCTTCCAAATAAGTGTTAATTAATTTATTAAAATCATCAGGCAATAAGTTAGGCATTGAAATAATTCCATCATTAAGCATTGTTTTAATAATCGGAATCTGTTGTATACCAATTTGTCCTATAAAAAATAATTTATAATCATTTGAATTTTTATCTAAATATTTTTTCATAGATAAATAACCTCCAAAATATATGATATCTTTTGTATGTGCGCCTGGTTGCTCAGTATTAATAAACCCACGTTTAGAACGTGTAACTATATCAAATGCTTTTTTAGGACCGAGTTTAGTAGAAATAAATTTAAACACTTCACTAAATGGTTGTGTTAGAGCTAAATTAGCAGCTATGTACCGACCTGCATATTCTTGTAAAGTTTCATTTCCTAGTACTTTATACTTTTCTTCACAATAAACAGCTAAACCTTCTTCTGTTTCTAAATACATTGGAAAACCACTTCTAAATAAACGAATAGATTGTTTTATACCATTTTCATATCTAAGAACATGGACTCCAAGTTCATGTATAATAGCTCGTTTTAAAGTTTGTAAAGATATATATATATCTTTACGTATATATATTTTTTTATCAAATTCTTGAACAAACATAGGTGCATTCATAGGAGCAGTGATTACTACATCCCAATCATTAAAACCAACTTGACTAAGTATATTTTTTATTGGTTCACTAATATCTTTATTAGTGAAATTTTTTATATCGTTAGAGTAATCAATGAACGATTTAGGTAATATTTTAAAAGCTTTATTTAATAAATCGTTATTTGGTAATCCGTACGATAAACAGGTTGCTGCACTAATAATCCGTGGTTCATGGGTGATAATACTATAAATATCTAACATAAAATTTTGTGCTTTTTCATAATAAAATTTTTCAATATAAAAATCTTTTGGTTTTAATTTATTCATAAAAGTTAAAATTTTTTTTATTGGATAGTTAGGTGGTTTCCTATAAATAAATTTGGGATTATACGACACCCCAGATTTATACAACTTAAGAGTTTTTCTACGTTCTTCTTCTCTATTTATAGGAGTATTGTACTCATAAAAATTACACTCTTTTTGAATATCTTCCCATTCAGTTTCAATTTTTTCTAATCTTATAAAATCAATCATATAAAGACTCCCTTATTAATTTATACAGTTAACCTTCATACACCAACAACTAAAATAATGCTGTTATGCAATAAAAAATTTACATTGGCATAATATATTTATTTTTTTTGCTTTCTCTCAAAAATCTGTACATTTCTAAAATTTCATTATGTTAGCTTATTTTACATCTTAAATCAGTTACCACAAATACGGATACGAATTTTGCCAGACCCTTCAAGCATTTTCTGTATCTCTGTAGGGACGTATATCTGATGTGTACCGGTTATAGATAATCTATTCAGATATTCTTCACCTGTTGTTAAATTTGTTAATCGTACAACAACTTTGTCTTTGTTTTCGGTGTGAATGCCTTCATCAGCAGCCATATCTCTTACCTTTTTTGGTATATTAATCTGTTCCTGATATGTATCCTCAGAAACTTCCCATTCTAAAAGTTTCATATTATTTATCCTTTCCTGGCTATAATTAAAGTACGTCTTACGACACCAAGTGTCCTTTTTTTCTGCATCTGGCTTACAATACCTGCATGAAATCTTTGAGTAGACATAGGACAATCAATGAATTGTGTAATTTTCCATCCAGCATTTAAAAGAACTTCGCTATAGTCTGAAATTAAAATACTCCCTTTTTCATCTTCTTCAAGCGCAGAAATACCTTGAAAGTTCCTCCAGTCAGCATTAAGAAAAGCAAGTCTTGCTGTCGGTTTAGAATGTTCAAATGCAAGTAGTAGAAAGTCACTAAAAAACTCTAAGTATTTTTTTCTTGAAAGATTGGATATACTGCTTTCTGAATATTTATCTTCTATTTTTTTGAAGTATGGTGGGTCTATAAAAATAAGATCAGGCTTTTCTTTACTTTTTACAGGCCATTTTATATTTTTTGGATTCCAATGATATAACTCAATTTCTGGTCTTTTTTCCATACGATCTACCAGATCAAATGCCCAGCATTTTCTTTTAAATGCAAGACAGATATCTGATACAACACCACCTCCTGCCATTGGGTCAAAAACAAGCTGTTCTTCTTTTGTAAAATAAAACAAAGTA
>Ga0272440_1001473_pt1 | contig 19167 bp, 12 predicted proteins | sample SSMMMBAug17_FD_192440 | JGI IMG/M metagenome (GOLD analysis project Ga0272440, IMG submission 192440) | Marine sediment archaeal communities from Little Sippewissett salt marsh, Falmouth, MA, United States - SSM-MMB-Aug17 | ecosystem: Environmental > Aquatic > Marine > Wetlands > Sediment ...
GCGATATGAAAGAACGTTTTGAGCAAGTGGACAAACGTTTTGAGCAAGTGGACAAACGTTTTGAGCAAGTGGACAAACATTTTGAGCAAGTGGACAGAAGCCTTGAGAAAGTCATTACATCTATTGATAACTTGGGAAATAAACTTGACAAAAGAGATGAACAACATAGATCTTTTACACTTCGTATGTTTTCTTTAGCAATAACGATTTCTCTCGTTGGCGTATTAGGCGTTTTTATTAAAACATTTGTCATGATTCAATAACATCAGGAAAATATTATGTTAAACACCCCAATGGACATATTCAAGCTACTCAAAAAAAACAATTGCAAGGACTGTAATGAAAAAACATGTCTTGCATTTGCTGCAGCAGTTCATCAGGGACGAAAAACGCTTGCAGACTGTCCCCATATTCCGCCAGAAGTTTTATCAAAATACGAAACCGGCGTTCAACCTGGAAATTCCTATGAACAGTCCATGCAAGATATGATTGATAGCCTAAAAGCAAAGCTTTCACAAATCAATCTTGCTGAAGCCGCAAATCGTATTCAAGGTGTTTTTTCACCCCCCTGGCTAACCCTTAAAATATTTGGCAAAGACTTTCGTGTGGATGCATCTGGAAATTTTTCAACAGATATTCATGTCAATCCCTGGGTGGTGGTTCCTTTCTTACAACATATTATTCAAGCTTCAGGTGAGCGGGTATCTGGAAAATGGGTTACTTTTAGAGAGCTTCAAGGGGGGAAGTCCAGATTTGCCTTGTATGAACAACGATTTCAAAAAGAACTTAAACGCATTGCCGATAATTTTACTGACCTGTTTGAAGACTTAATTCATATTTTTAATGGCAGGCAGGTAGAACCCGAATCATCAGATATTACTGAGTTGAATCAGGCAGATATTGTATTGATATTGCATCCATTTCCCAAAATTCCAATTCTCATCAGCTATTGGAAACCTGAAGATGAATTATCATCAGATATCAGTATATTCTTTGATCAAATGGTTCATGAACAACTTGATACAGAATCACTCTATGCACTTCTGGCCGGATTGCTACAAATGTTTGATCGCCTTGCAAAGCGTCATGGATAAGCAAAATGAATCCTATTCTTGAAGTCAATAATTTAACCATGCAATTTGGTGGCCTTAAGGCCCTTGAAAATATTAACATTCGTGTTGAACCAAAGCAAACAGTTGCCTTGATTGGTCCCAATGGTGCTGGAAAGACAACTTTTTTCAACTGTATTACCGGTATTTACAGGCCAACATGTGGCGATATTTATTTGTATGCTGACAAAAAATATCGAATGAATGGTAAAAAGCCAAATAAAATTACAGAACTTGGCATGGCTCGAACGTTTCAAAATATTCGATTGTTTAATAACATGACTGTTTTGGAAAATTTGATGATTGCGCAACATTGTCGCACACATACCGGTGTTTTAGGAGCTGTACTCAGAAATAAACGTGCTGTTAACGAAGAAAAGAAAGTCATTCAAACAGGTTTTCAATTGCTTGAAGAACTCGATCTGACACATCGCGCCAACATGCTAGCAAAAAATTTACCCTATGGAGAACAACGTCTCCTTGAAATTGCTCGCGCGCTGGCAACACGTCCAAGATTGCTGTTACTTGATGAACCGGCTGCCGGCATGAATCCAAAAGAAACCCTTGAACTGATTTCACTGATTCAAAAAATCAAACAGACGTATCAAATATCAGTATTGATTATTGAACATGATATGAAACTGGTCATGACCATATCTGATCAAATTTTTGTATTGGATTATGGCAAATTAATTGCCAGCGGACCTCCTGATTATATTAAAGACGATCCAAAAGTCATTCAGGCATATCTTGGGGAGGAATATGATGCTTAGTCTGGAAGGGGTATGCGCTGGCTATGGTCGGATTGCTGTTTTGAACGATGTCAATCTTGAGGTTGATTCGGGCGAAATTGTAACATTGATTGGTGCCAATGGTGCAGGCAAAACAACTACATTGATGACCATTTGTGGCGTGGTTCCCTGTCGCAAAGGCACGATTCGCTTTTTGGATCAACCCATTGAAAACAATCGGCCAGATAAAATTGTGCGCATGGGGATCAGTCAGGTGCCTGAAGGCCGACACATTTTTCAATACATGACTGTCAAAGAAAATCTGGACATGGGGGCTTATCCAAGAAAAGACAGACTGGAAATTCAAAAAGATCTGGAACAAATATATGCCATGTTTCCTATTCTTGAAGATCGAAAAAACCAGGTTGGCGGTACATTGAGCGGCGGTGAACAACAAATGCTCGCTATTTCTCGCGCACTTATGGCACGTCCCAGGCTATTGCTTCTTGATGAACCTTCTCTAGGACTTGCGCCCATATTTGTTCATCAAATCATGGACATGATTAAACAGATTAACCAAAAGAATCAAACAACGATTCTTTTGGTGGAGCAAAATGCAAATATTGCTTTAAAAATTGCCAGTCGCGGGTATGTAATGGAAAATGGAAAAATTATATTGCATGATAGCAGCGAATCCTTATTGAATAATGAGCAGGTAAAAAAAGCATATTTGGGATTGTAAACCCTTTAGGTGGCGGAATAATCATGAAACATATGTTCTCCCCAATATTCAATATCAGTACCCATGCGTTGCTTTCGGCATTTGCTTTTGGCTATAATTACTTCCCAGCTTATCGAAAATACCTCAAAGATGGGCAAGGACAATGGATTAACTTTTCAGTGGGCATTAAAACCCATGATAATTCTATTGTTCAGGCATTAATATTCAAAGATGGTTACATTTCAGTGGCAACTGTGATTCCACAGGATGCTGATGTCATACTCAGTGCGAAAGACGCCCTTGTATTGAAAGAAATGATGACTGTGCCGCCCAATGAAGTATTGATCATGATTCTTAGAAATCGGTTGATTGCTCAGGGGAATCTGGCTTATCTGGAGTTATTTAATTATTATCTGTCAATTATGCTTTCTCGTTTTCAAATCTACGCCCTTGAAAAAGCACGTATTGAAGATCAAAAGTATTGTGAATCATTATTTCAATCGAAAACAATAGCACCGCGTAACAATAGTCCCAAAAAAATGAAAGCCCTGTGTGCCACAGCCGAATGCGACACAGGCGTTAAATATCTTGATGATCCCTATCTTTCTGAATTCAGTCTTGACCAATTTCCTAGAATCAAACACATGCTTGAAATACATCATTCAGCCATGCCTGAAGTATGCGCTGAGCGGCCAAAACTTCTGACAGAATGGTTTATTGAACATGGTTTTGAGACTGATCGGTATAATCAGCCCTGGCATCCAGAATTGAGACAGGGATATGCCTTTAAATACCTGATGGAAAATAAAGCTGCAATTATTGCCCCAAATTCACTTCTTCCAGGTACAACTACATCAGTTTTGCCCACCGGTGTGCTGATCTATCCGGATGCCCAAGGCGTGGCTTTTTGGGCTGAATTGTTAATTTCAGAAAAACGCCTGCTCAATCCATACAAAGTTTCTGATACAACACGAGAAACCCTTCACAACGTTTTTTCTTTCTGGACCCATCGAAACTTTCGGGACTACATCAGAAAACAGTATGGCCCTATTGATGCCTTAACAATTAAAGAACGTTGGGTGGCTTATTTTTGTTGGAAAGCTGTTGGCATTTCGCATACCATTCCAGATTTTCCTCGAATGCTGAATATCGGTACATTAAAACTCATTGATTGGATCCGGAACCGCATGACCCAGTCTGATATGACGCTGAATAAAGAAAAAACATTAATGGCAATGATTCTTACGCTTGAAGGACTAAATGCGTATGCCAGGAATCTGGCTGTAAAGGCACAAGATCAGGCAGACGCAACAACTAATCCGAAACGAAAAAAAGATCTGGAAAGAATGGCAAACGCATGTGAACGCGTACCGGCTCATCCGGCAACAAATTTATATGAAGCTGTTTGTTCATATTGGATTGTTTGGATCGCGCAACATATGGAAAATACAAATACCGGCCATTCTTTGGGGCGCATGGACCAATACCTTCAACCTTTCTTTGAATCAGATATGGCCTTGTTAAAAACATCCTCAGAAAAAAACGCATATATCAAGGATACCATTGCGCTGATTTCCGATTTATTCATGCGGATGACTGATCATTTGCCATTGATTCCTGACATTGGCAATTATCTTTTTGGCGGATCATCATCAGATCAGGCGATCACACTTGGCGGCATTACACCTGAAGGTTTGGATGCTGTCAATGACATGACGTATATTTTACTAAAAGTCACAGAGATGCTCGGGCTTCGGGATCCAAATGTCAATGCGAGAATTCATATTGAAAAAAACAGCAATACCTATATCGAACGAATTTGTGAGGTTAATCTCACAACCAGTGCGACACCATCCATACACAATGATCAGGCAGTTTTTAAATCCCTTGAAAAGCATAATTATCCCAAAAAACACATGAATGACTGGTCTTCAACCGGCTGTGTGGAACCCACCCTTTCTGGTCGTCATATGGGGCACACAGGATGTATATTGATGAACCTGGTTGCTGGTCTTGAGATGGCATTGAACAATGGGTATCATCCATTGATGGATTTACAGGTCGGCCCGAAAACAGGCATTATTGAAAACAATGATTTTCAAAGCTTTGATAATTTTTTTGAGGCATATATGACCCAACAAGGGTGTCTGATTGAAAACAGTGTGCAGTTAAACAATCTGTTTGGACTTGCTCATCAAAAAATTCGCCCCACGCCATTTTTAAGCGCCATGATTGATGGCGCCATTGAATCGGCAACTGATGTTACAAGAGGGGGGGCGCGTTACAATTCATCTGGCACTTCAAATATTGGTCTGGCTGACGTTGTGGATAGTTTGCTTGTGGTAAAAACACTTGTGTTCGATCAAAAACTTTTTGATTTCAAGACATTGAAAACAGCCATTGATGATAACTTTGATGGGCATGAAAAACTCCGCGCCATAATACGTAAGAAAACCCCATTCTTTGGATCAGGTCATCCCGATGCAATCCAGATGGCAAATGCAGTGATTAGAAGAATCCATGAAATGTGGTCATCACATACCAATTATCGTGGCGGAAAATATACCTGTGGATTCTGGTCCATGTCCCAGCACACTGCTTATGGGAAATTGTCAGGCGCACTGCCATCAGGAAGAAAATCACAAAAAGCATTTACCCCGGGTTTGACTCCAGGTCCATTTGCATCAAAAAATTACCTGAACAATATTTCCGATGTTGCCCGATTGAATCCCATTTATATGGACAATAACATTGCGTTTAATGTGAAATTGACACCTTCAATTACCAGCACACGCAAGCAAACTGTTGAACAGATGTCCCATTATGTCAAAACATACTGCAAACTGGGGGGAATGCAAATGCAATTCAATGTTGTATCTTCAGAGACGCTGAAAGATGCCCTGTTACATCCAGAAAACTACCGGCAATTACTGGTACGAATATCAGGATATAATGCATATTTTGTTACACTTAACCGAGATCAGCAGATTGAATTAATTGAGCGGACAGAATATGGCATGAATTGAGGTTGTTTAGAGACGTAGCATGCTACGTCTCTACAATACGAACATTTATTCCAAAATATACTTCGGAATTTATTGTATTAAAATAATTGATACGCAAAATCCAAAGCAGCATCTAGTTGATCCACTTTTGGGCCGCCAGCCTGTGCCATATCAGCTCTACCACCACCACCGCCGCCAACCTTTGCTGCAATCTGTTTGACAAGCATTCCTGCATGATAGGTATTGACCAGATCCTTTGTCACACCGACAATAATTAATGCCTTTTTATCCAGGGCTGCGCCTAACACGACAACACCTGATTTAATTTTTCCCTTGAATTTATCCATAATATCACGCAAACCTGCTGCTGAATCAATGCTGACTTTCTTTACCAGAACCGAAACGCCATTGATTGTTTTGATATCATCCACTTCATTTTCAGCATTCATTGATGCCATTTCGGCTTTTAGCGTGTTTATTTCTTTTTCCAATGTTTTTTGACGTTGAATCATTTGCTCAATCTTTGGTATCAAACCAGATGGCTTTTCTTTTAACAATGCGGTCAGTTCATTTTCTCTTTGCGTTATAGATTGGATGTATTCAACTGCACAATGACCTGTCAGGGCTTCAATTCGTCTGATACCTGCTGCGACACTGGATTCGCCAGTAATGCAAAACGTACCAATATTACCTGTATGTGATGTATGTGTCCCCCCGCATAGCTCTCGACTGAATGTATCAATGGAAATGACCCGAACCTGTTCGCCATATTTTTCCTCAAACAAGGCAGTGGCACCTGTTTGGACAGCAGTTTCCATGTCCATTTCTTCAAGATTAACTGCAATATTTTTTCGAATCCATACATTGACCTGTTTTTCAATTTCAGTAATTTCTTCAGGGGACAGTTTTGAAAAATGAGAAAAATCAAATCGCAACCGATCATGAGATACCATTGAACCCGCCTGTTTGACATGATCGCCAAGCACATTTCTGAGAACAGCATGAAGAATATGCGTTGCTGTATGATTTCTTGCAGTTGCCTGTCTCTGATCAGTATCCACCCGAAGTTTTACCTCTTGCTTTTGATTTATTTCACCATTTGTTACTGTGCCATGATGAATTAATAAACCCGATGGATCTTTACTTGTATTATCAATACGAATACTGCCATTGGGCCCAACAATTTCTCCAGTATCGCCCATTTGGCCGCCAGATTCGCCATAGAATGGGGTTTTCTGCGTTATTATTTCGATACAATCCCCTTTTTGAATGGTATCCACTTTCTGACCATCCTTGACAATCAGCAATATTTTTGAGGATACATCCAAAGATACATACCCAACAAATTGTGTTTTGATGCCTTGTGATGCCAATTCTTTATAAGCATCACCAATGGATGAAAACGCAGCAACCGAGCGGGACTTTTCTCGTTGTTGTTTCATTGCCGCATGAAAGGTGTCCATATCCAGTGTAATGGGCTGATCTCTAACGATATCTTGTACAATATCTACAGGAAATCCATAGGTGTCGTAAAGTTTAAAAATAATGTCACCTGACAGGACGCTTTCATTTTTTGCCTTCATATTATCCAGCGCATCGTGAAGCATTTTCAAGCCATTGTCCAGGGTTTCAGAAAAACGTTTTTCTTCATTAATGACAACATTTTGGATAAAGGACGTGTTGTCCAGTAATTCGGGATATGCGGATTGCATCACATGAAAAACAGATTTAACTGTTTCATGCAAAAAAGGATCGGTCAGACCGATTTGACGACCATATCGAATGGCACGTCGCATAATGCGGCGAAGCACATAACCGCGACCTTCATTGGAAGGCAAAATACCATCATTGACTAAAAATGCAACTGCACGGCTATGATCTGCAATGACTTTCATGGAGATATCAATATCAGTTGAATGGCCATAGTTCTTATGTGATAGATTTTGAATGACATCAAATATGGGAAGGAACAAATCAGTTTCATAGTTGGTGGCAGTGTTTTGAAGAACAGACACAATTCGTTCAAGCCCCATACCGGTATCAATGCTGGGTTTGGGAAGCGGTGTCATATTGCCGGAAGAATCACGATTGTATTGCATAAATACCAGATTCCATATTTCCAGATAGCGATCACAATCGCAACCCGCCTGACAATCCGGTCGATCACAGGCAAACGATTCGCCCCTGTCAATGAGAATTTCAGAACAGGGGCCACATGGGCCAGTGTCTCCCATTGACCAGAAATTATCTTTTTCTCCCAGTCGTATGATACGTGATTCAGACACACCTATTGATTTATGCCAGATATTATAGGCCTCATCATCATTTGTGAAAACAGATATCCACAGTTTATCAGGCGGTAACTTATATCCATTGGTCAATAAATCCCAGGCATATTCAATGGCTTTTTCTTTAAAATAATCACCAAAGGAAAAATTTCCCAACATTTCAAAAAAGGTATGATGTCGGGCTGTATACCCAACATTTTCAAGATCGTTATGTTTTCCGCCAGCCCGCACACATTTTTGGGAGGTTGTTGCGCGAATATAATCACGTTTTTCTTCACCTAAAAAAATGCGCTTGAAAGGGACCATACCAGCATTTGTAAATAAAAGTGTGGGGTCATTATGGGGTGTCAGCGCATCACTTTTGACAATTTTATGGCCTTTGCTTTGAAAATATTCAAGAAAAAGCTTGCGAGCATCATTTCCGGTCATGACATTTATTCCTTATTTGACTGATATTGTTTCGAAATGTTCTGAAAATAACTTCCCCATTTATTGATATTGTACGTTTTGAGGTAATTGTACTGTAGAGACGTAGCATGCTACGTCTCTACACGACTTTATTTCTTTGTACGTACAAGAAAAATGAGCATGTTATTTTCTGGGCATTCCTTATTTTTTCTTCCCTTTTTTATTTTTGGGATCAGGTTGAGGTTCAGCTTCATTTTCTGAATTTTTCTCAGGTGTATTTAATCCTAACTTTTCACGTACCAGTCCATAGATTTGATCGAAGATTTCAGGATTTTCATTGAGATATTTTTTTACATTCTCTCGTCCCTGCCCAATACGTTCTTCATTGAATGAATACCATGCACCACTCTTGTTGATCACTTCGGTTTTAACGCCCATATCCAGTAAATCACCAGCCGGAGAAATGCCTTCACCATACATGATATCAAATTCTGCTTCCTGAAATGGGGGCGCAATCTTGTTTTTCACCACCCGAACTTTGGTGCGATTTCCCACAACCTGATCACCATCCTTGATTGTTGAGGATCGTCTGATATCCAGACGAACAGTCGCATAGAATTTAAGTGCATTGCCGCCAGTGGTTGTTTCAGGATTACCAAATACGACACCAATTTTCATCCGAATTTGATTGATAAACACAACAGTTGTCATAGTTTTGCCAATTGTTGCAGTCAGTTTACGAAGTGCCTGTGACATAAGTCTAGCTTGAAGCCCCATGTGTGAATCTCCCATCTCGCCTTCAATTTCCGCCTGAGGCACCAGTGCGGCAACCGAGTCAATGACAAGTATATCCACCCCGCCACTTCTCACCAGCATATCGGCAATTTCAAGCGCCTGTTCTCCGGTATCTGGCTGGGAAACGAGCAATTCATCACAATTAACGCCCAGTTTTCTTGCATATTTAACATCCAGAGCGTGTTCTGCATCAATAAAAGCAGCAACGCCACCTTGCTTTTGCGCCTGTGCAACAGCATGAAGGGTGAGTGTTGTTTTTCCAGATGATTCAGGGCCATAAATTTCTATAACGCGACCACGTGGCAAACCTCCGACACCCAGCGCAGCATCAAGCGCAAGCGAACCAGTAGAAATGGTTGGAATGTCTTGAACTTCCTTACTACCCAGTTTCATTACAGCACCTTTTCCGAACTGTCGTTCTATCTGACTCATGGCCGATTCAATGGCCTTTTCTTTTTCTGGATTCATTTATAGTTCTCCTTTATATTTTTTTTATTCTTTTCTCAGGAATGCTCTGAAAATAATTTCCCATTATTGTTTTGAGGTAAATGTAGAGACGTAGCATGCTACGTCTCTACACGACCTTAATATTTTGTAGGATTAAGAAAAATAAGCATGATATTTTTAGAGCCCCCTAACGTTTGTTTGTTGAATGATTATTTATTTTCAGCGCAATATCCAAAACCTGCATCATTTCATCAACAAAATGAAATGTAATCGCATTTTGAATCTTTTCTGGAATATCTTCCATATCTTTTTGATTATCCTTTGGCAGAAGGATTGTTTTAATCCCGGCGCGATAGGCGGCCAGGACTTTTTCTTTGATTCCCCCAACCTGCAATACCTGACCACGTAATGTAATTTCACCTGTCATAGCCAGGTCGTGGGGAACAATGGTTTTTGAAAATAAAGAAACAAGGGATGTTAAAATTGTGACACCCGCTGAAGGGCCATCTTTTGGTGTAGCGCCAGCAGGCACATGAATGTGAATATCGTGTTTTTCAAATAGGGTCTCATCAATGTTAAAATAAGCAGCGTTCGCTCTAACAAAACTCAAGGCAGAATTGGCAGATTCTTTCATTACATCGCCTAGTTTACCTGTGAGTTTAAGTTTGTTCGTACCTTTCATCTTGATGGCTTCAATAAATAAGATATCACCGCCAGCCTCTGTCCAGGCCAATCCAGTGCAAACGCCGGGAACAAGTTTTCGTGATGCCAGTTCAGGGGTATGTTTAATAGGCCCCAAATATTCATAAACAGTGTCAATCGTTATTGTTGAAGACGCCACCTCATCTGTTGCAACCTTTGTAGCAACACCACGACAAACTGCGGCCAGTTCTCTTTCTAAATTTCTCAGTCCTGCTTCATGGGTATAACTGGTAATAATTTTTTTGATAGCTGCACGCGTAAATCGAATGTGATCTTTAATGAGTCCATTTTCATCGCGTTGACGCGGAATTAAATATCTTTCAGCAATTTTAATTTTTTCATCCAGCATATAACCAGACAAACGAATAATTTCCATCCGATCTTTTAGCGCGGAGGGGATTGTTTCCAATATATTGGCAGTGGTAATAAACATTACTTTGCTCAAATCAAAACAAACATCCAGGTAATGATCAGAAAAATGTTGGTTTTGTTCCGGATCCAAAACCTCCAACAAAGCAGCAGATGGGTCCCCCCGAAAATCAGTGCCAATTTTGTCAATTTCGTCCAGCATAAAAACAGGATTATTGGTTTCTACCCGACGAATCCCTTGAATAATTCTGCCAGGAAGCGCACCCACGTAAGTACGTCGATGGCCGCGAATTTCTGCCTCATCCCGAACACCGCCCAAAGATATCCGATAGAATTTTCGACCCAATGCGCGGGCAATTGAACGTCCTAACGAGGTTTTGCCTGTGCCTGGAGGGCCAACAAAACAAAGAATAGGGCCTTTGGGGTCTTTTTTTAATTTTCTGACAGCAAGGTATTCAATTATTCGCTTTTTTGCTTTATCCAGACCATAATGATCCTGGTTGAGAATTTTTTTGGCTTTGGACACATTCACATTATCCTTGCTGGAAATATACCAGGGTAAACTGATGAGCCAATCCAGATATGTTGATGATACTGTATATTCCGATGATGAAGGATGCATTCGTTCAAGCCTTGACAATTCACGATCAGCTTCTTTCTTGGCTTCTTCGGTCATTTTTGTTTTTTCAATTTTTGTACGATATTCCTGAATTTCTACATTTTCATGCTCGTTCTCGCCCAATTCCTGTTTGATTGCTTTTAACTGTTGTCTTAAAAAATAATCACGCTGATATTTATCAATATCGACTTTGGCTTTTCGTTGAATTTTATCTCCAAGCTTTGCAATCTCGAGTTGTTCGTTAATGATACGCATGGCTTCTTGTAGTCGTATGCGAACATCAAAAGTTTCCAAAATTTTTTGTTTATCTTCAACAGGACAACTTAGTGTGGAAATGATCATGTCTACCAGAATGCCTGGTTCAGCAATAGATTGCGACATGGCTGCAAATTCTTTGGGAAGCACCGGTGAAAGCTCTACAATTCTACTGAATATTGTTATCAAACCGCTCATCATGCCTTTTATTTCAAGATCCAAAGTGGTATCTTCAACAATTTTGACAACCTCAGCTTTCATATAAGGTTTGTACTGAACAAACTTGGCTATTTGAATACGTTGATTTCCCTGAACCAATAATTGCGTTCCTTCTTGTGATTTCGCCACTTTCAGGACAACTGCACTTGTGCCAATATTATAAATGTCTGTTGATCCATATTTTTCTTGAATTTCAGGTTTTTTTGCGACCATAAATCCAATGACTCTGTCATTATTCATAGCTTCTTCAACAAGCTTCACCGAATCTTTCTGCATAACAATCAGTGGCAAAACCATTTTGGGAAACAATGCCACGTCAAACAATGGTAAAATGGGTTGTATATTTGGAAGATCAATGTCAGTAGCTTCCGCTGGCGATAATTCTTTGTAAACAGTATTATTGTTTTCTGAATGTGATATGTTCTCTTTTTTGTTTTTAGGCGTATTGTTGGCCATTAATTTATAAAATCCTCCTTCGAAAATCAATGCAAGAAAATGCCTTGCATTATTTAGATATTATGACACAAGTTGAATATTTATTCAACTGATAATATTGTTAATTGTATTGTATTGGGATACAAAATAACGATATGAAATTATTACCAATTAATTTTATGGTTTAATGTATTTGCAAATCTTTTTTTGGGATCTGGATAATGAATTTCTTAATTTTTCTTGACAGTGCGAATGTTATCGACAGGCATTCCAATCCATCTGCACATTTTGACTTTCAGTTTTAATTTTTATCCAATAACCATAACCTGGCCCCACATAATTCATATTACTGGCTATTGCATTTTCAGGATTCAGTGCCCGCGGTTCTGTATCAAAGCCTTGAACAATTAAAAGATCTTCATTGATAGAGCAGAATGAAGCATCAAGAAGATTTGTTACCCTTGTTTTTTCAGGATCATCAGGAAAAGGTGCATTTGGAATGGATCCTGTATATCGTACATTCTCACCTGTATAGCCAATCAGATTCCATCCTGAATTGAGAGGAATAGAATAATTATTATCAAGTTTTTTCCCACCGACTTCAAGATAGATACAGCCATTGCCATCAAAAGGTACAGAATCTTTAACTTTAATCCAATAACCATATCCTGGTGCGATGTATTTCATGTTTGATGCGATTGGATTGAGAGGGTTATAAGTTTGTGCCTCGGTATAAAACCCATGCACAATGGAAAATGTGTTTGCAATGCTTTTAAAAACTTCGCCAATATCGATTACCTGCTCGTAAACAATGTCATTGATCCATGATATGTTTGGCCTGGTTCCCACATAAAAACATCGATCTGTTGCATAGCTGATCAAATTCCATCCTTTATGAAGCGCAATCTTCTGATATGCAATTCGTGTGGTCGTAGAACATTTGGCAATATTGCCAGCCTCATCTCGAAATTGAACATAAATTGTTTTAATACCTCTTTCCTGTGTTACATTCCATTGTCGGCTTGTATTATAAGTTTCCCACGTTCCGCCTGTGCCATAAGCAATGTTACTGATATACATCTCTCTTGCACCAGTTGCGCCCAAGATCAATGTGAGAGCATCGTCGAAAATGACATCTTTGGCATTAACCAACGCATTTTTTGGGGCAATGGTATCAATTCTGAATGGTCCCAATGTGGATGTTGGCCCAATAATTTCCGAAATATCTTCAGCCGCAATGTGAAAATAGTAAGCTTTATCATCAACATTGGTATAATCTGGGCTGCTGGTATCGTAATAATTGCCAAAACTGACACCAGCAGTGTTTAACTCAGTAAACGTATGTGTTGCGTTGTTATCAAACAAATAATAATAGCCATTTACCTGAGTATACCCGGAAGGGATTTGCCATGTTAGATGAATCTGGGTTACTTTTGATGGTTGATTGATCTCGTGAGTTGTCGAGCGAAGTTGTTCTACATTGCCAATGCCTGAGGCATTTTGAATGCTCAGTATAAAAATGAACCCTGATAAGCTCAATAATTGAATGAACTGTTTAGTGCGGTGCATAGGCTGTGTCCTTATTGTCTATACAGAATAAAGGCGTTCAAAGGTTTTTAAAAAAATATCGTTTTCCAGAGGTGTTCCTACTGTAATTCGCAGATAATTTTTTAAAGATGCGTATTTACTCATATTGCGAACCAAAATGCCTTCAGCAATTAAATCTTGATGCACCTGATCTGCATTTTCAATTTTAACAAAAAGAAAATTGGCATCAGAGGGAGCAATCTGAATATTTGAGTAAGCTTTTAACGCATTGAACAATCGTTTACGTTCGGAAATAATAGTGCTGATCTGTTGATTGATTTCAGAAATACCTTCTGAAAGTACTGTTTCAGCTATAATTTGTGTCGGATAGGTAATATTGAATGGCATTCGAGCGGAATCAATGATACGCGCAATATCCGATCGGGCGATTAAAATTCCCAAACGAATTCCGGCCAGACCAATTTTTGAAAGTGTACGCATGACAACGATGTGATCACTTTCAACTGCCAAATCAATACAATGGGGTTTTTGAGAAAAATCAATGTATGCTTCATCAATAACTGTAAAAATGCCCTGTTTAGCAATCCATTTTATCTGATCAACAGAGAACGAATTCCCTGTTGGATTGTTTGGACGAGCAAAAAAAGCAATGCCAGTCTTGTGGAGATCATCTGTAGAAATTTGATCAAAATTAAGTTCAAAATTTTGATTGAGCGGAACTTCAAGTTTCGGTCTTCCAACAATATCGGCAGCAACCCGATACATTGGAAAAGTTGGGGTTGGATACATGACATATTGAGTTTGTCTGGCAGCGATAATTGTCAACAATTGAATCAATTCGTCTGATCCATTGCCAAGAACAATCTGCTCCGGAGCAATTTCCATACGCTGTGCGATCAATTTTTTAAGCTTCGTTGATGTGGGATCTGGATATCGACCAAATGAGGCGCCGGCCAGATTTACAAGAATTTTCTCTTTTAATGATACAGGCATTTCAAATGGATTTTCATTGGAGGACAGTTTGATTTTACAGGGACTTGTTTCAGTCTGATAAGGTTTCAGGCATGATAAACGTTTTAAACTCATAAATTTCTCCTGTTTAAAAACATTCCTTGATAGATTTAAACTGAGCGTTCAGCTGATCGAGAACTATAGATGCCTGATCCATCTGATTTTCCCTGCCGGCATTTTCCAGTGCAAGGGCAGTTTCAGACATCTCTTTTGCAGACATATTTGCTGTAACCCCTTTAATTGTGTGGGCGATATTGCAAATATCATGTTGATTTTTATTATCAACAGCAGTTTTAGCCTCTACCAATAAGTCAGCAACATGGGATTTGAAAAAACGAACAGTGCTGTCATAAATGGTTTGATCATTTCCGATGCGGTCCATCAGTTCTTCACGATCAAATCTGACAGTTTTTTTGGAAGTTGGTTTTTGATTCATATAATACTCTATTTTTTTATATAAAAGTTCTTGTTGAATGGGCTTTTCAATAAAATCATCCATTTCAGATGATCTGAAAAGCATCTGATCTTCCTGTAGCGCATGGGCTGAAACAGCGATGACAGAAACATCAGGATTGATAATATCTGGATCATTCCGAATACGTCGCGTCGTTTCCATACCATCCATACCAGGTAGTTGAACATCCATGATTATCAAATCAAAAGGGTGCTGTTTCATTGCCAAAATTGCATCATTACCATTGCCTACAATTCTGAATGAAAAATTTTTCTTTTTCAGTATCTTTTCCATTAGCTTTTGATTGGTAGGTTCATCTTCAACAACCAGAATTGAGAAATTTTTGTCAGGTTTCTGCTGCAAAGCTGCATTTTTAAACTGTTCAATCAGATGTTGAAATGTATTATAGAGTTCTTTAACTTTTTCCAAATTTTGTGATTTCCCCGCACTTTCAAGTTGATGACATACATCCACAATTGGTTCTGAGGAAATATCCGCTGCGCCTTCTTTTATTGTAAAAGCAATAAAAGCAATGGTTTTATGATCTTTATGATCAATAGCCATTTTTAGAGTTTCGATCAACTCAGGAATATCATTAAGGAAATCTGAAATAATCTCCTGAAAAAGCTCTTCATCGCCATCAAGACGTTTGAGTAATGCGTCTCGATCATATATAATTGGAGATTTTAAGTCTACTTTTGAGGTTAATTTATTTTGTATTCCATGAATAATGTTATTTGCTGATTCATCAATAAGATTGTCAGCAGGTTTTTCTTTATTATTTTTTGAAGTAGTGTCATTTGTAGAAACTGAAGTTAGTTCCTTTCTTGAAGAGTTTTGATTGCCGAATTGATTGATACAAGTCAGGATTTCATCAGGATGAATGGGTTTAATAATTGTACCATTCATGCCAACTTCCTGGAATTGTTTTTGAATACCTGGAAGCGTATGTGCTGTCATTGCGATAATCGGGATTTGAGGGTTAAGTGTTTGACGAATTTTTTGTCGAATGAGGCGAGTGGCCTCAATTCCATCCAATACAGGCATTTGTATATCCATAAAAACAATGTCATAAGAAGCGCCTGCTAGTGCTGTAATTGCTTCTTCACCATTTGATGCCACATCAACGCGAAAGCCCAGTTTTTCAATTATTTTTGTCGCAATCTGTTGGTTAATAATACTGTCTTCAACCAGAAGAATTCTCATACGACGTTTTTTGTTTTCCTGAACAGAATATTTGGTAATCAAAGAATCTTTTAAAGCATTGTCATCATGTGAATCATCCAAAACTTCAGCCAGGGCATCATGGAGAACAGCATGTCGAACAGGTCGGGTCAGATATCCTGATAGCCCCATATTTTTTAGACGCGCGGCATCTCCCCGCTGGCCTAATGATGTTATCATTATAGTTTTGATATCTTTGGATAATTCTGTTTCCTTTATTCTTTGAATCAGCTCAGATCCATTCATATCAGGCAGTTCCATGTCCAGGATAACAGCATCATAAATACGATCATTGGCCTGAAGTTTTTGTATGGCTCCTTCGCCGCTATCAATTTCATCAAATGAGCATGACCATAACCGCAGCATTTCTCGAAGCACGTGTCGATTGGTTTCGTTGTTGTCAACAACCAACAAATGTTTTCCAGAAAGTTCGGCACAATGGCCAGGGGATTCAGTTTTGCTTTTTTGTTTTTCGAATGTCAAATGGACAGTCACTGTTGTGCCATTGTCAAGATTGGATGAAATATCAAAGGTACCATCCATCAAATCAATCAATCGACGCGACAAAGTCAATCCCATGCCAATTCCACCATGCTTACGCGTAAGGCTTCCATCACCTTGTGTGAAAGGTGTAAGCACAGTTTCTAAATCCTCCTTTTTTATCCCCAATCCTGTATCAGTGATTTCAAAGCGTATAGCGACAAATTGATCAATTTCACGAACATACCGGACATCAATAGTGACCCAACCCGCTTCTGTAAATTTAACTGCATTATCAGTAAGATGAGAAAGGATTTGACGCAGTCGTGCGGGATCGCCGTGTAGAATGGGTGGGATACGATGGTCAATCATGCAGGAAAAGTCCAGACCTTTTGAAAACGCGCGTGCTGTATAAATATCAACCACTTCCTCAATGGCGACACGAAAATCAAAATCAATCATATCCAGGTCCAGATCATTTTTTTCCAGTTTTGAAAAATCAAGAAGTTCGTTTGCAAAATAGAGAAGACTCTTTGATGCTGTTCTAACAGATGCTGCATACTCTAATTGTTCTGAATTTAAATCTGTATCCAGAAGCAAATCTGTCATGCCAATTATGGCATTGAGAGGTGTCCGAATTTCATGGTTCATGTTGGCAAAAAAATTATTTTTTGCAGTATCTGCATGCAGGCTTGATTTTTTTAACTGTGCAACACGTCGTAATGACAGATCCAGTTTTGTTTCTAATTCCTGAATTGCTTTATTTTTTTGATCGAATTGATCAATCAAGAGCAATAAATCAGCAGGGTTCATCTCTATTTTTTGCTCAGTAGCGTCCTGATTTATTTCAGTGAGATTAATATCCATAGATATCAGGTTTGCGTTATGTAACAGTGATCTAAGTTTATTGCGCATGTCATTTGAGAGATTATAACCATAGAAATTCAATCTTTTGTCCATAATTAAATCCGTGTATGTTTTAGGAACAACCCGTTTAATAAATGTTCCTGTATTGATTATCCGACAACTTTCGGTACGATAAACGCATATTCATCCCTTTCCGGCGCGTTGGAAAGGGCTATTTCAGTAGGTATTGATGTCACGACAATATCATCACGAAAGGCATTGATCATCTGACTGGGGTGGCTCATGGGCGAAACGTTCTCTGTATCAACCTTATTGAGCCTCTCAATATAGGACAATATATTGCCAAATTGATTGGTAAAGGTATCAATTTCTTCATTTGCCAGGTTCAATCTTGCCAGTTCAGCGATATGCCGAATGTCATTTTTGGTAATTGGCATAAAAACCTCATTTTGTTATGATTCTGGATACACAATATGATCTTTTGCATTGGCAAAATTATAATCATCACCCCGAACAAATGGGACAATGATAGAATCAATATTTTTTTTTTGCAAGCAGTCTTTCATTTGTCTTGCTTTTTGAAGCGATGAAAAAGTACCAACACGAACGCGATGCCACAATCCTTTTTTTGGAAGATTAATACTGGCTGTGTATGCAGGAAATCCCATGCGTTTAAGTTTTTTTGCCATTTCAACAGCTGCATTTGCATTTTTGAGAGCTGCTGTTTGCAAAGTAACACAGTCATTGGTATCAGTTTCTGTGGACAAGGCAAAATGACCTCGGGTTCTTTTTTTGGTGGACAGTTTTGTAATTAATTGTGAATCAGGTTTCATTTCTGATGTACGTTGGGTCAATCCATTGTCTTTCGTCTGGGGTATCAAATCGACATTCGTTTTTTTCAATGCTTCATAGTTAATTTCCGGCATTCTGTCCTGACTGTTTACAGTTCGTGCATATTCCTTTTGTTGGTTAACGTCCGATTCAATCCATTGTGCAAGTTGTGTCATAATAGATTCAGTATCGAATCGAATTGGACAGGTATTCCGGCCAACGCTAAGTCCCAAAAAAAACATCCAAACACTTGCAAATGCTATGCATAAGCAGAAAAACCGGTATGATACGGTTTTTGTTACAGATACACTGCCATAATTTTCATCGATCCAGCTACTTATCCCTTCCATATCTAATTCTTCCCATTTCTTCATTTAAATTGTTACATATGTTTTCAGGCTGATACCTGAAAAAAATTGTTGTAAGTCAATTGGCATACAAGCCAATTTACTTAATTAGCGGTTTTTTAGTAAAAGGTCAATAATTATATGGCAATATTCATGCCTGATATTATTTAATTTCTAAGGAATTCTCTGAAAATAAGTTCCCCATTTAAAAATGCTTGACTGTTCAACAATTTAAAATCAAGCATATGCGTACCAAACTTTTCATTTTTGTTTTTGAACCAGGATTACACTGAAGAAGATGA
>Ga0272440_1001474_pt1 | contig 19160 bp, 14 predicted proteins | sample SSMMMBAug17_FD_192440 | JGI IMG/M metagenome (GOLD analysis project Ga0272440, IMG submission 192440) | Marine sediment archaeal communities from Little Sippewissett salt marsh, Falmouth, MA, United States - SSM-MMB-Aug17 | ecosystem: Environmental > Aquatic > Marine > Wetlands > Sediment ...
TGAAAATCATGATGGTCACATCTTCCGGCAGTTCTTCCACCTGCATCACCGGCAGCACCTCCTATATTTTGTGACACACTATGATTATAACTTAAAATACCTATCCAGTCTTTGTGTTTATCATCCTGGCTCTCACCTTTAATTCCATCAATTTGTAAAAAACAATCAATCATTTTTTTTCCTTTCTATATTTTTTTTAAAATTTAATAAAGCGTAAAAAATATATTTAGCCATCACCACTTATTTTTCCAACCAATCGTAATGAGAAAGTTATTTCATCCAATTGAAAATGAGGAACTAATCTTACAATTGCATAGAATCTACCTGGCTGCCCTTTTATTTCTTCTACAATTATTTCTGCCTCCTTTAATGGTTTTTCAGCTTTTGTTTCAGAATTTGCATTTTCATCTGTAGTTACATATCCAGCTATCCAGTTATCAAGTTCTCTTTGTAATGTTGATGTAGTTGCGAACCTGCCAACATTATCTCTTTCTATGCTTTTTAAATAATGAGCAAATCTGGATACTAACAGCATATACTGCATCTGTGCAGATATTATTTCATTAGCAGTTGCTTCATCTGTAGTATATTTTTCAGGCTCTTTTAGTGTTGGCACAGCAAAAAAAGCTGCATGTGTTAGATAATCAGGATCTTGACAATGTAATAAAGCGGAAATTCCAAGTCGGGCAAATTCATATTCCCTTCTTTCAGAAATAGCTATTTCAGTTGGACACTTGACTTCTCTCCCTCCTTCATCAGAATCAAATGTGTGCATAGGTAACCCTTCTACCAGTCCACCTCCAGCAGGACCTCTTATTGCAACACACCAATTGTATTTAGCAAAAGCTTGTGTTAATTTAGTACCAAGTGTATATGCAGAATTACCCCATAGATATTTTTTATGATCTTTTCCTGTAACGTCCTCTTCAAAATTAAAAGCCTTGACTTTTTTTGTTACTTTTCCATATGGCAAACGCATTAGAACATGAGGAATAGTAAGAGTAACATATCTTGCATGTGGTGATTTTCTAAAATTTCTCCATTGAGCATAGTCAACACTTTCAAAAATTTTTGCAAGATCACGTGGTTTCCCTAATTCAGTAAAACTATCCCAATTAAATAAAGCTGGTGAAGCTGCTGATATAAAAGGACAATGTGCTGCTGCACCAACTTCTGCTATTTTTTCTAACAAATTCATATCTTCTGGGAGATGTGTAAACTCATAATCTCCAATTAAGACACCAAATGGAGGCCGTCCCCACATATCAAACTCTTCTGTATATACTTTTTTAAACAAAGCAGATTGGTCAAATTCAACAGCATCTTCTAAATTGTCCAATAAAACTTCTTTGTTTACATTAAGTACTTTAATTTTTAAATATTTACTGGTTTCTGTTTTGTCTACTAAATAATGCAAACCTTTCCATGATGCCTCAAGTTTTTGAAATTTAGGATGATGCATAATTTCATTAAGCTGCCTTGTAATTAATTCATCAATTTCACTAATTCTATTATTTATCTCATTTACTTTTTTTCTAGTTGTTTTTATTGTACCATTAACAACTTGACGAACCAGTTCACCCACAATTTCTCTTGCACGTGGTTCCTGTGATGGATCACGTGCAAGGCGACCGTCGTTAATTATTTGATTTAAATATGTTTGCTGTTCAGGCATTTTGACTCCTTTAATTTTATGATTAAATTAATAAACAATTATTTTTCTAACTAATCGGAATGAAAAAGTTATTTCACCCAATTGAAAATGAGGAGTTAGTCTTACAATTGATTGGAATTTACCTGGTTTCCCTTTTATTTCTTCTAATATTATTTGTGCGTACTTTAGTGGTTTTTCAACTTTAACTTCAGTGCTTGCATACTCGTCTGTAGTTACATATCCAGATATCCAATTATTAAGTTCATTTTCCAGTTGTGATTTAGTAACGAATCTACCAACATTATCTCTTTCTATACTTTTAAGATAATGAACAAATCTGGACAGCAATAACATGTACTGCATGCATTCAGGTTCTTTTAATGTTGGGACAGAAAAAAAAGCCGCACTATTTAGATAGTCAGGATATTGAATGTGTAATAGTGCAGAAAATCCAAGTCGGGTAAATTCATATTCCCTTCTTCCAGAAATAGCTGTTTCAGTTGGACACTTGACTTCTCTCCCACCTTCATCAGAATCAAATGTGTGCATAGGCAAGTCTTCTACCAGTCCACCTCCAGCAGGGCCTCTTATTGCAACACACCAATTGTATTTAGCAAAAGCTTGCGTTAATTTAGTACCTAGTTTATATGCAGAATTACCCCATAGATATTTTTTATGGTCTTTTCCTGTAACGTCCTCTTCAAAATTAAAAGCCTTGACTTTTTTTGTTGCTTTTCCATATGGTAAACGCATTAGAACATGAGGAAGAGTAAGAGTAACATATCTTGCATGTGGTGATTTTCTGAAATTTCTCCATTGAGCATATTCTATACTTTCAAAAATTTGTGCAAGATCACCACGTTGTTTCCTTAATTCAGTAAAGCTATCCCAATTAAATAGGGCTGATGAAGCTGCTGATATAAAAGGACAATGCGCTGCTGCACCAACTTTTGCTATTTGTTCTAGTAAATTCATATCCTCTGGGAGATGTGTAAACTCATAATCACCAATTAAAATTCCAAATGGAGGTCGACCATATGTTTCAAATTGTTCTCGATATACCTTCTTAAATAAAACAAATTGTCCAAATTCAACAGCATTTTCCAAATCCTCTATTAGAAGTTTTTTGCTTACATTAAGTACTTTAATCTTTAAATATTCACCTGTTTCTGTTTTGTCTACTAAATAGTGTAATCCCCTCCATGAAGCTTCAAGGCTTTGAAATTTAGGGTGATGCATAATTTGATTAAGCTGCCTTGTAATTAACTCGTCAATTTTTCTAATTCTATCATTTATTGCATCTAATTGTTTTATGGTTGTTCTTATATTGCCATTAACAACTTGACGAACCAACTCACCTATAATTTTTTTAGCACGTTGTTCCTGTAACGGGTTACTTGCAAGCTTAGCTTCATTAATTATTTGATTTAAATATGTTTGCTGCTCAGGCATTATATCTATAATCCTAATTCTTCAATAATTTGATTTCTTTTATTATCTGTATTTTCTATTATTTCATCTAGAAAACCTGATAACTTTTTATTTCCATCTAATTTGCTTTTAGCTTCTGTAAGCCTTTGTCTTTCATCAAGAAGAGCTTTTAATACATCATTATGTTCAACAACAGATTCCGGATTAAAACCATTCATAGTCTCAAATTCTTGTTCGTAATCTAATTTTGTGACAACTTCATCCATAATCGCATTTTTTACTTCATCAGTAAATTTTTCTTTTCCTATAATAGTTTCAATTTCTTTAATAAAACTTTCTTCATCTGTTTTATGCAAAGGTTTACCCAGTTGATCATTATATTCCTTTAGTTTTGAGCAGATTTCATCTGTAAGAGTTTTTTCTTCTTTTAAGGAATCTATAATTTTACTAGTTAACTCATAGCTAATTACATTATTAACTTGAAAAATTAACTTGGGTTTCATTCCCTTTAAAACATCATTAAAGTTGTCTCTATCAATTTCTATAAATGTTCTATCTTCCAAGTCCTTCAAATCTTTTGCAGAATCACCAGAGTAATCACCTATTACAGCGACAACAAATGGAATTACTCTTTCTTTCATTGCACCATTAATTTCAACCTCATATTTAAGGTGAACTCTTGGTCTACGTACTCTTTGTAAAGTATCTTGTATACTTTCAGGCATAATATCTCCTTTAATAATATTAAATTTATAGTTAATTTATAATAAAGGCATTATATATCCAATGCTTTTCTAATATCAGTATTGCATAGCCTTTTAAAAAGGGTCTCTTTAAGCTCATTATCTTCATTTTCATCTTCATTTTCCATTAGTTTCAAGCATTTGTAATAAGCACCAATTACTTCAGATATCCATAAAGGAGACTCCCAATCAATTAATTTAATTTCTTTATCCTCTTCAACCAATTCATACAGCTTTTTTAGAATTGGCTTAGCTACTTCAGGCTTTGCTGCTATTATACATAACTTTGCCATCAACAGAAAATATCTATTTTTTTCTCTTTCTGATGAAGAATGGCACGAAGCATCTAATAGTGGTTCAAGAGCTTTTTGCAAATTTTGTGTTTCATTATAATGCTTTAGACATAATTCCCATAAATTTTCTTCTTTATTAGAACCATCTTCTTTATTTATTATACTACCAATTTGATTTTGATAAGATACATTTGCTGTCTGATTCTGGTATACAACTTGTTGAGAATTTAATTCTTGTTGTTCTTGCTTGTGTGTAACTAAATTATTATTACGCTTTTTTATAATTTTATCTTCAATAGCATTTCTTTCTTCCAATAATATTTTGGTTTTTTCATAACATTCATTAATTGCTTGTTCTATCAAATTTACTTGAGGAGCATTTGATGCTTCCTCTGTACATTTATTAAAAATTATTTCCAAATATTTATTTGCATCATCATTATCTTTTATAACTTTTTTTATTTTATTTTTTAAAAATACCTTATCTTTTATTTTTCTATCAAAATCTTTTTTTGATAGAAAGGACTGATTTTTTAGTTTATTTTCAATTGTTTCAACTAAAATCATAGGAATATCAGAATGTTGCTCACTTGTTTCTTTAAGGCGACTAATTGTCGTTTCTGTAATTTTAAATATTTTGAATTTTTCATTAAGAACATTATGAAGATTAACAATATTTTTTTTACATTCAGTTAAATGTCTAAATTGCGATTCAAAAAAATTCAAATCTGTGTCTTGTATTGATATATCTTGAATATCTGTTTGTTTAAGATCATCTAAATTAAATTTAGGATTTTGAGTTAATGGAATTAATCTAATTTGATATGGTATATTTATACCTTCATTACGATTAATACTTTCAATAGGTTTAGCACGAGCAGTCATTGAATTTTTTTTCATTTTTGGATATAAATCATCCCAAAAATTACTATATAAACCTGAAATAATTTTTAATCCACATGAAAGTCCTTCAAATTTATCTAAAGCAATAAGAGCCTCAAATAGCCATACAGCTATATGTAAGTCTTTTGATCTCTTTTTTAGAATTGTTGAACAAAGATCGATAACATTATACCAATATGTATCTTTCTCCTTTTCTGACTGTTGAGTACTTCTTAATATCCCTAACTTTATATATTCATCATATTCAGAACTTTTTCGTATATTTATCCCTGCGGGATCATGTCCTTCAATTGGTTCAAATAGTTCAATAATACTTTTTTCATTAAAATAACTCATACTTCACCTTTTAGCTAAAAGTTAAATCTCCTAAATCAAATATTCTTATTTGATTTTTTTCAATATCAAAAACTTGTTGACCAATACCTTGATATAACTTGTTGTTAAGTGATATCCAGTCAGTCTTTCGTCCCATTTTTATCAGATCATCTTCGTGTTTACCTGAATTAATATAACGAGATGGTATCTTACATGTTATTTTCATGCCACCCTCTAATATAAGATTTGAATATATCCAAACTAAATCCAGCAATGTTTCTGGTTTAGCTATTTCTATATGCTTAATATATTCAAAAGGTATCCATACATACTTATCATGAATAAAGGCCTCAATAAAAAAAGGAATAAGATCATCTGTATTTTTTAAATCATTATAATTTAAACCATTATATGTTAATTTAATAGAACGTTCTTTATCGATATTCAGTAATATTGAAACAGCTTCGTCGTTTTTTTTCCCTTTCACTTTATATCTGTATTCTTCAAATTGTGACATATAGTTTGGTTTTTTAGGAAGACAGGGAGGACATATATTATTTAGATGACATTCACACCTTTCTTTTTCTGTTTTAATTAACATTTTAAAAAATTCAAATTGTTCCTGATATTCTGATTTATTTTTTAATAATATATTTAGTTGATTGTCTGCTTTATCCCATTCTTCATAAAAACAATAAACTTTGAACAACAAACTTCTTGTTTCAAAATTTTCTGGATCAGTCTTTATGTCTGAAATTAGTAATGCTCTTGCTTCAGACAGTTTTTCGTTATTAATTAATTCTACTGCATTCATACTAATTATCTCCTTAATAATGATTTTTGTTGAAGATTAATACTGTATGGATCATATTCTTTTTTTTCATAAATATGCTCCAATGTATCATGTGCGACCATTATGACTGTTTTTCCTTTTATAGTTAATTTAGATAAAGTTTTTAATATGTACTGGCTTGTTTCTGAATCAACCGATGCAAGTGGCTCATCAGTAATGATTACTGTTGGTTTATTCATTAAGGCACGAATTAAAGCTACTCTTTGACGCTGTCCACCAGAAAAAGTTGAGGGACTCCTATTTAATATATTTGTATCCAATATGTCTCTGAAATTACATTCTTCAAGTAATTGTACTGCTTGTTTTTTTGCTTTATCTTGTGTAGATTTTGGATTTTTTAATATAAATGGAAGTATGATATTTTCCCACCCTGTCATTCGATCAATTAAATAATCACTTTGAAACATAAATCCAAAATATTTAGAACGTACCCTTTCAATATCTATACTTGTTTTTAATTCTTTATAGTTTATAGTTTCTTGCTTTGATAAAGAAAATATAATATCTCCATCATCCTCAAAGTCTATTTCATCCATAAGTCCAATCATATTAACTAATGTTGTTTTACCACATCCTGTTTTTCCTTTAATTATAGAAATTCTGCTTCTAGGTATTTTTATATCTGAAAAATAAATATCGTTAATATCTTTTACAGATGGTCTTTTCAAAAGCTTCAAATATGAAAATTTATTTTTTTTTGTAAATTTTTTTTTGACTTTTTGTATTGAAAATATCCAATCTTCTTTAGTATTCAAAATTTTCTCCATTACACTCTATATGATATTAATTGATACGGCGTTTGTGACACAATATGATTCACTGCCAACAATACACCTACAATAGATATAATTAATGAGCCCCAAAAAAAGTATACAAGATGATAATAATTTGTATAATAATCAAAATAATTCTTGATTCCGAAATATTTATCCAGAAATATTCCAATAAAAATTGACATAATCAAAGGAAAAATTATCATAATAATTGATTCAATAATATAAATACATCTAATAATCCGAATAGATGCTCCAAAAGACATCATTACACCTATAATGTTCATTTTAGTCTGAAGAATTAATGAAAAAGTTAATATAATATAAACCCCTATTAACGAACCAATAGTAAGCAAAACACACCACATTAATTTACTTATTCGTTTAATATTATTTTGATAGCTTCTCAAAGTCATTATTTGATTAATATTTCCTATGGAGCCATATTTTTTTTGTATAAGTGGTAGTATTTTTTCAATATTTTGAATAATAGCATCTTCTTTATTGATATATAAGTAAGCACTATGATAGCTTTTATCTTTTGAATTACTATCATGTCTAACAAATTTAAATTTAATTATTAATGGCTTATCTAAGGCTAATTGCCGCTCTAACTCAAGTGCCATAAGCTTTACATTGCATTTAGAAACTTTGTTATCATTATAGAAATCTACTTTAACTTTTTTTTTATTTGGAAAAACATGAATTTCTTTAAATTCATTTGGAAACATCTTTTTTAACAATTTTGAAATAATAATTTCCATTTTCTCGTCTATTTTTTTATCTGAAAGCTCCATATAAAACCTGTTAAGATTTCTACAAGGAAAGTAATAATTATTTATCAAACGACGATGATATTCTTCTGGTACGATTGCATCACCAGGAAGATATTTTGCAACATTTATTAATGGAATTTCTATTAAATATTTGATTCTTTCTTTTTGACTTAATTTACAATCAATTTGACGATTTTCATCGTTTCTTTTTTGTATAAATTCACTAAGTTGATGAATATCTATTATATTTATATTTTCAGGAAGTTTATTAAAGGTATATCCTAATTTTTTTAATAAAGCTTGAGAGATTATTATTCCTTCTTGATCATTTAAAGTGAAAAAATTATTACCACCTATTAGTCTTTCTTGTATCCATTGCGTTAAGTCCGACTTTTTATCAACCTCCATACTTAACATATCTATAGATTTGCTAAATAAAGGCTCTCCTGTTTGTTTAATAAATGTTGGTGATATAATATTATATTTATTCACAGCCTTTACAACTTCTATACAATCTGGAGAAATTTTTTCTCTAACTTGAAAACAACATAAATTCTTATTAAAAAATATTTGATTTTTCATATTTAGTAATTCTTCTTGCGAAAAATTACCATCAATACTAATTGAAGAAGTAAAAGGATTTTTTTCATTTTGCTGCAATACTTTATTAAAACCATCATATACACCTATAACAATAACCCCAATTAAGCACAAAAAAAATAATATCAACCAACTTGCCAGTAAAGGTAATTTACATTGAAAAAAAGATTGCCATCGATTTTTTGCACCTTTTGTAGGAAAAAAATTTCTTTTAATAACAATATATATAAACTTTGCAACTAAACTCATATATTCCTTATTGTATTAAATATTATTTCATAATAAATCGCCAACCTTTAACCATATATAATTTCTATGTGCAATTATTGTAAAGTTATTAATATCTGATAAAATCTTATCTATGATCATACTGCTAAATTAATATCCTTGATAACTTGTTATAATCTTCTGAGATTTCTCGGAAATAAATATCCCATAAAAGTATTGAAACGACTTGTTTCAGAATTGTAATATTTAATAAAATCAAAGAGTTGTTGTTTTCGAAAGATATCTTCTTGTTCATATTGAAATAGACTACTAATGTCTTTCATATGGAATATTAAATATTATTTCATAATAAATCACTAACCTTTAACCATATATAATATCTATAAGCGATTATTGTAAAATTATTAAGATCTGATAAAATTTTATCTATATGTTCATACTGCTCAATTAATATCCTTGATAACTTATTGTAATCTTCTTGTTTGTATTGAAATAGACCACTATTAATGTTTTCATATGGAATATTTAATAATGGGTGCTTAGATCTTAGTGAAATTCCAAATTGTTGTTCATATATATCCTTAAAAGATTTATTTTTAGAATATTTATCTGCACATCTACCTTCACCTAAAATAGCTTCTAAAAGAGTTTCCCATACTTCTCTAATATTTAATCTGTTAATCACGCCTTTATATTTTTGAGAAAACATAAATAGCGGAAACTTAATTTTTTCAAGTTCTGTTTTCTCTAATAATATTACTTTTCTAAATAAATCTTCTTTAGATTCAGGATCTTTAAACATTACATAAGCATCTTTATAAAAATTTGCTTTATTACTCTGAAAATCACGAAATATTGAAATTCCAAGTTTAAATATTTCTTCTTCACTAGGATTGTAGTTTTGCTTTGTTCTAACCTTTTCCCCTAAAATTTTATCAACATTATCTCTGGTTCCTATTTGATGTCTTCGATCAAACATATCTTTACCTATTTTTTCGACCATATTTATTACTGTATTTGTCATTAACTGTGGTTTAAATGAATATTTATTTTTCTCTGTTTTATTTAGTTGACTATCAAGTTTTCTTCGTATTGCTTCAATAATTTGCTGTTTTGAATAAACCTGATCAAATAAGTTATTAACTTGTTGATTAAGCATTGATCTATATTGTTGATCAGATTTAACGTTACTAATCATCCATCTACCTTTAAAATTACAAAATATTTTGTCTGTACAAATTTTAGATTCCGATAATATCTCGTTATAAGACTCTTTAATTTCACTTGCTTTTTTAGAAGTAACCCCTCCATTTTTTTCTAATTTTTCTAATTTTTGTTTTTGAAATTCTATAATATTTGATATTATGTTAATATTTTGTTGCGTAAATTTTTTCATAGCATTTTTATAATTAACAAGTGGGGTTGGAGAAAGTAGGGTTGGAGGGGGTTTTAGCTTTAGCTTATTTATTGTATTTTCATTAGTAATCAAAATAGCAGCATATGAAATATCTTTATCTGACAGGAGTTTTGCAATTTTATTTTCGGAACTCTTTTCCATTCCTTCACAGTGATCACCTGCATCTCCTATGATTACAAGTAACTTACTTGTATTATCATTCCAATCCATTAATTGAATACATCTATCCAATCCTTGGAACATGGCTTCTGGATAATAAGTCTTTATTTTAGTTTCATCTTGTTCATTTGAATAACAAACAATTTTATTTAAACTCTTTGTTATTTCCATTCTATTATCAGTTAAATTAACTGTCAAATCGAATACACCATCACCTTCACTATAATCTCTATAAACAGCTGCACCAAATCTTAATTTTCCTTCATTTCCTTCTTGTTTACTCAATTTATCCATAACAGATGTAGCTATTTCACAAGCTACATCGATGTGAGGTTTCATACTCGTTGTGGCATCAAATAAAAATACAATATCTTTATATTCGACATGCTGCAATTGTTTATCTAATAGGTGAATAATACGCTGGAAATCATATGATGCTGTAGGGATTCCAATATGAAATGATTTACTAAGATCATTTTCTTTTTGTAAAATAGGATATCTGAATTCATCCTTTCTCCATGTATATTTAAGAAGTTTTTCTTCATCATCTATTTTTACTGATAGTACTACTTCATTTTTCCAATTATTAGGTTTATTTTTACAATCAGGAATATTTTTGCATGTTGGAAAAGGCAGGTTTAAACGATTTTTGTCTACACTATAATATGATTCTATATAGTTTTTGTTTTTGAAAAAATAAATAGGTTTGTTACGCTTTTCATATGGCTCAAAAGCTTCTCGTGTGTTCCAGTTTAATACATTATTAGCCTCAATCCATCCGATTATTACTTTATTAACATATTCTAAACTTTCTGGTTTTACAAAATCATAAAAAAAATGACTCCTTCCAATAAGAATATATTCCTTGTTTGTACTTTTATTAATATAATGAGAATAAATATAACCAATTTCTAGAATTTTTAATTCTTCGTCAACATAATATTCTTTATTGTTATTTTCTGGAGTTTTTAATGGTCTAATAGAGTAAAACTTATTATTATCGGGACCTGTTTTTCGATTATTGATATTATGAAATAAATCATTTATAATTACAGCTTTTGTTGAAATTGAATTTGAATTCTGAATACTTTGAGGAATTATTATAAATTTTTCGATTCTAGCCCATAACATAGTATCATCGTTCTCTGCTTTTTTTTCTTTGTTTATTTTTATAAATCTTTTATTTTTCTCATATACATAGAACTTTTCAAGAAAATGTGTCTTTCTAACAATATTTTTACTATCTATAGTTTTATATAGCGGTACTCCTTCGCGGTCAGCATAAACAATCCATAAGGATTGGCTTAATATTAAATATTTATCTATATCCCATATTTCTTTACGATCATTATATTCAAAGAGATTTGGAGCTTTCATTGGTATAATAGATTCAGCTTTATGTATCTGTATAAAAAATATATAGATGATAAGCATAATAATATATAGTTTCTTTATCTTAAACATATAACGAACCTCCTTAAATATTGACAGATTTTAATATTACTTTTATTTTTTTGTAAATTTCCTCATGTGATTTACAGTAAAATAATGTTCCTCCGGTTTGATTTGTAATTTCATTTAATACATTTCCTCCATATTCACCATATATAATAAAATTAATAGAAATGCCTTTCTCTTGGAAGCTTTCTATAGAAATATAATCTATTATTGCACTAGGGATAAAAGCTGCCTGTTCAGATGAAATTAAATAAATTATTTTTTTATTTCCTGGCCCCTGAAATAATTCTAACGCTTTATCCAGTTGATCTTGAATAAAGACATCTCCTCTATATTTAGGATATTCACCTATTAATTCTTCTAATGATTTAATAATACTAAGGTAGCTATCATACGATACAGCAACATTCAATTTGTCATTAACATCTTTTTCATCAGGCCATCTAATTTCATTTAGATAAGTTAAAACAGCTTCTTTTGTATATTTAAAACCTTGCGCATCTGGAGAATGAGTAGATTCATTAATTATTATTAGAGTCTCATTTTGTATTTCATTTTTTTTTATTATACCTTTTTCAATATTTTTACTATGTTGTTCAATATTTCTTTTAATAACTTTATTCATATCTCTACCTATATCTCGTTTAATAATCTCATTCATATCTCCTTTAAAAATTCTATTTGTATCACCATTTATAGGTATATTATTAAAATCTTCGAACTGTCCTATTATAGATTTAGTAAGGGTCCAACTAATTTTATTATTAATTAATTGATCAGCAAAAACAGGAATCAAAGCCTTGTTATACCCAGATTTTGCAATTGTAATTATAAGAGGAGTTTCAGAAGAAGGGCCTGAAAAATTATATATAGCTTCCCCATTAGTATTTGAAAAAGTATTTACATAAACAAGTCCATTAAAACTATGATCGTGTATATTGACTGAGGCATTATTAATTGGTATGTTATTCTCTGAAAAGATACGAATCATTCCAAAATAAGATTGATCTAATAAAATATTGCTTGAATGAATACTTTTATTTTGAATAATGTTATAACCTTTTTTAGCAACATTGATTCTTAAACTTCTGAAAGGAATATGACCTGCTATAAAGCTAATTCTTCCATTTTTGTCAGTTTTTCCGGAAAACATTACTTTTAACTCTTCTGATTGATTATATATTTGAGTGTTATCAGGTGCTCGTTTATAAAAAGGTAAAATACATCCACATATACCAACAAATCTACCCATTAACCCTTTTTTGGTAAATGAATGCCGCCTATTTATCAATTCATTCATGTTTTTTTTTGAATTTAAACAAATATTAACTGATGCCTCTGGCACACCATTTTTATATTTATCTATTATTGTGATAAAATTTATATGGTCTTTTAAATTAAGATAGAATAATGATCCTTCATCTGTTGATAAATAATTAATGTAATCATATTGAAAATAAAGCCTAACTGTATCAGGTATCATATTAGTATTAAATTTTTTAACTATAGATTCAGTTACTTCAAAATTTCCAATTATTTTTTTATTTTTCAAACATTGTATAATTAACTTATTTTGTAAAGCAGTTTGATATTTATTATATCCAATTGTCTTTATTGTAATTTCTTTATCAGCATGATCATCATAATATAAATGCACAACTGGGCATTCTTTCCCATACTTATTACGAGTTTTATTTTTAAATTCAATTCTATCTGGTGTTTTATTATTTATAAAAAAATGCTCTTTATCAATTTCAACAAAGTGATTATATCCAGAATGCCTATAATTAAGGTTAAAATTCAAATCCCCTGGATTCTCTGTAAATCCATGTAAATATACATATAAATAATTATTCCTCGAAAAGCAATTTTTTTGATGGACTTCAACTTCATCTCTTTCTTCAGGGATATCTACTGCTGCAAAACCTTTTAATTGATATTCACTTTGATATATATTATTTGGTGAAAACTTTGTTATCTTAAAAGTATATAATTTACCAATCCATGAATCTACTTCATATTGTTTCCATTCAATAGAGTAAATATTTCCTTTTATATAGAACTGTCCTGGCTCTATAAAATTCATACCTATACGATTTGGTCTACTGTTTTCATAATCATATATTCTTTTATAATTATTTTTGTTTGCAAATTTCTGAAAATTATCCTTTTTTTGTGGTATTTCCGAAATACGATCAGTATTGATAGATTGTGATAGTTTGTATTGACTATTTTGTTTTTGAACGTTATAAGTATTAACTTTGTTATATTGTTGCTGCTGTGTTTTTTCAAAATATAAATGTAGTGCAGGCAGACAAATTTCTTTTCTTATTTCAGTTGCCAATACAATTTGGCTGGGGTGCTCTTCCTTCATAACAAAATGATTGGCTTCTATCTCAATGAAATCTTCTTTATGATTACGTTCTTGATAGAATTTTAAATTGTCTGGTCTTATTTCTTGTTTACCATGAATAATAATCAATAATGGTAATAATCCATTTTGTTTATTTAATGAAGGAACTGGTCTTAATTCATATTGTTTCAAGTTATTATAAGCATATGTAGATTCTAAAAAACCTTTAATAATTAATAAATTAGATTTCGTTGAAGTCTTATTTTCAATATTAAATTGATTAAATATACCTTCCCAGTTTCCCTGGCTATTTTTTTTCCATTGATTTGATAAAATGTTTGATTGAGCAGTATATTTTCCATCGACATAACTATATTTTATTCCTATTTTGTAATTAAAATCTGTTTCCTTTATTAAAATATTTCCAATAATATTACAGCCAAAAATAAAAAGTAAAAATAAAATATTTAAACTAAATATCAACAGATACTTGATATAACTTACAGCTGATTTCATAGAAAAATCTCCGTTTAGAAATAAATTATTATTTATTTACTTATCCAAACATATTCCAATTTCTTTTCCAACACTGCAAATTCTTTCCTTTTCTTCTACTAACTTGCTTTCAATTTGCCATGCAATGTAATAAAAGTACAATTTATTGATATCATTTATTCCCGGCCATCTATCTGAATGTTTTTCTTTGTTGTAAACAGACAAATTATTATTCAATCTTTTATTAATCAATCTGTTTCTATATGTAATTAAATTAGCATAATTGTTTGCTAAGGCTTTTGGAATACTGTGCCATTTATTATATACAGTCCTATTCATTACTTCATCATAATTTTTTAGTAAATCTTGTATTAATTGACAATACTCGGTTTTGCGTTTAATTTCATTGTTTTTACAAGGTGTAATACCCACTTTCCATACATTCAGCCAACTATTTTTATTACTTTGCTTTTTATTCCATTCTTCTAAAGCTATAATATTATCCAAATAATTTTCAAGACTTTTAATATCTTCCTTTTTTATACCTGAATCAATACTTGGTATCTCTGTACAAAGATAAGAAAGACTAATAAAAAAATTACAAGACATTAAAATAAACCAAATTATATTTACCATTAGAAACAAAATAATTAATAATTTAATTATATTCTTAGGTTTTTTAGAAGGTAAAACTTTAGTTATAAATTCTTTACAAAAAAATTCTGACATATATTAAATTTCCTAATTGCCAGCTATAAAATATAAACCTTGAATTTTTTCAATATTTACACAAACTTTTTCCACAAATTTAATTAAATTATTTTCACAGCAACTAAAAGAATCGGGAAAAATTAAGGCGTCATTTTTTAAATCATTATAGCAAAGTCTCATTTTTTTTAACGAATTAACAATTTGCTCAAATTCATATTTTACAAAATTCTTAATTGATTGATTAGAATTATTAAGAGCACCAAATTGATCAAAATTATTAAAAGCTCCAAATGCTTTATCTTGATCTTTATAATTATTTAAATTGTCAAAAAAATCATTAAATCCTTCAATATTTTGACATTCTGTTACTAATATGAATTTAGGAACAAAAAAGCAATCTTCTAAATTCGATATTTTATTTACCAATTTTTGAATATTTTCTGAGTATTTCTTTAACAATTTTTCACTATTATCAATATGTAAGAATTGAGATGGAATAGAGACTATCAGATTAATATAATATTTTTTTATTAGCTTTTTTTGCCATTTATTAACAAGCTTTTTTAAAATATCATCTGGAAAAGCTTCATCTTGTTCTGTTGCAACAGGGATTAGGAAAAAAAGTCCTTCTGAATAAAATTTCCATTTATATTGTCCACATGGTAAAGAAGTTCTTCTTTCATTATCAGGAGTCCCTTTTTTATGTCTTGTTGTCAGGCAATCCATTTTAAAAGTATCTAATTGATCAGGATATAAATACATACACAAAGGTAATGTTAAGTTATGTTCGTTTATTGACGTATCAATCCTATTTATTATTTTAACCGCATTTTTTATTTCTTTACAATATGTGGATTCTAATCTAAAAAGTTTGGGTATTATAAATATTATTAAAAATATCAAAAAAATAAATACAGCTATTCCAATAATGACACAAGCTGTAATTATTAGAAACTTCCAATTCCAGTAAATAACTGAACCACCGACATTAATCCAAATAGCAATAAGTATGATAAAAAGAATCAAAAATAATATTAAAGAGATAATTTTGTAATTTAATTTGGCTGTAGAACTCATATTCTTTCAATATCCATTTAATTAATTAATATACCATAATAAATCCAATAAAATATAATATTAAAAAATATTGGAAGCCCAATCCATAATAAAATTTTATAATTAATAAAACCTTTATACTTATACCCTTTTTGAAATTGAGATAATGAATGTTTGACTATTTTTCTATTATATTTAAAAAATTCCCATGTATTAAATTCTTGTTTTAATAAATCTTTAAATTTCTTTTTTGTTGCATATTCTTTGTCCTTAAGTTCTTTCAGCTTATTTATTATTGTTTCAGGAAATTTTTCTTCATTTTTTAAATGATATATTGTTTTATCTGTAATTTTGAATGTTTTTTTAGGATATGCAGATGGAAATAAAAATTCATTATGAATATCAGACTGTCCATTTTGATAAAGTAATATTTTACGAATATCTTCTAAGGTAAGAGTACTGTTGTTATCCCCTCTAAATTGTATAAGCCAACAATAATAATAGACCTCAAGTAATATATATTTTTTTTCTATATTTTTTGATTTAATAAAATTTGGATATGAATGTTCAACTCTATTAGATTTCATAATGTCAGTGTCATTTTTAATTTTTTCTATTAATCTATTAATATCATTATTTTGATCATGCCGCGTTTCAATATCTTCATAAATAGATTTTACAATAGAATATAATATTTCAAAAAATTTATTCCCTGCGTTATGCTCACCAGTAAAACCTGCAAATAAACAGCACCAGTCTTCATCGGTATCTTTATTAAATAATTCTGAATTAAATAATTCTGACTTTTGTACTATTTCATCAACCCATGCAGATATTGCCATATAAGATAAATGAGCTCCAGTTTTCTTCTCATCGTTAACCGGACTATCAAAAAAGTAACCATCTTCGATTCTGTCTTTTACAAATTTCTTAAGTTGATCACTCGTTATTTTTTTGCCATTATTTTTTGTTTCCTCTATGTGCTTAGGAAATTCATGGAGTAATCTTATATATTTATCAATATATCTATCCATCTATAATCACTTAAAATAATAATTTTGTATTGTTTACTAAACATCAACAATTACACTAAAAACGATATCTAAGTTATTTATTGTTTCTACCATCCCTAAAGCTATACTTCTATTGCTAATTATACTGTCAAAATACTTGCTATCCAGATTTAGTTGCAAAGTAGTTTCAAATCTATTCGTATTTATTTGAGTTGTATCAATAAATTTAAATATTTCATATATTATTGAATGTTTTACTAATTTATCTACTTCATCATAAGTACTATGTAATTTAATATTAGAGAGATTTTTTGTTTCATTTAAATTTGGATCACGATTTGTACGAAGCAATATAAAATAACTGTTTCCTTTTTCAAAAATATACTTTGGTAAGTCATTTATTAAATAATATTTATTTTTCTTCTTCAGAGGTGTTGAGTATACAGGCACTTTAAGAGCAGTTAATAAATTATTTATTATATCTGGAATTATAGAATAACAACGCCATAAATCATCATGTTTATATATTGATATCTCCTCATCACTATTTTCAGCTTTACCAAATATATCTGTTTTATCTGAAAACGTTGATAGCTCTCCTATTAATTCCATAAGTTTAAGATATACAGACCATGGATGTATATTACAATACTTATTAAAATCTATTACATGATATAAATATGGTATATATCGATTAAGAACTATTATTGCCTGAAATAATTCCACATATTTTTTATTAATTACAGAAGAAAGCTCAAGTGTTTTTTTATGTTCTTGAAAGGCGTTGCTATATTTTTTCAATTTTGCATAAATGTTATCTTTGATAAAATCTCTTAAACGTTTTGAGCTTCTTAAAGTTATAGCTGCAGGAATAAATGTATCTGATAACATAAGGTTAGAACCATGTTTCTCTAATTTTGCAATCTCAATTCGTTCAAATTCCATATATTTATCTTTTTCATATTCAGGTATTATTTTTATAAAATAATCCAATTTATGTATTTTCTCTTTTTTACCTTCTTTTAAATGAATACTTTTATGGTCATTAGCTAAATAATCTGATGAATCAGAAGATATAAATCTTGTTTTTATATGTCCAATTTGAGTATCATTATCAATATCAATAACATTATTCATATCATGTTTAACTTTTTTTAATACAGCGTAGATCGATAATAATTTTTTATCTTTCCAGTCCATATCTATATTTAAAAGATGATGAATATGAGCATTACTTTCATTTACACTGTTTTCATCATAAGTAACATACGTTTTATCTTTAAAAATAAATTTAACTTTTAAAATCCTAAATTGATTATCTGTAAGAAAACCTTCATTATTATCAATTTTAAGATCAGCAATACCCCAAAAAAATGGAGATATAAAATCATAGAAAGGTGTATGTAATGACTGAACATACATATCAAATTGCTGAAAATGCTGAGGCTTTAAAAAAGTACCCTCACTCCATAAAAGAGGCCGATTTATCATTATATAGCTCCTTAATTTCATATTTTTCAATACCAAAAGGTCCAAAATTAATGTTAATAGCTATTCTATCATTTGAATAAACCGCATCAGAAATGTTAATTATTTTATAAGTGTCAATCTTCGGAATGCAATAACTTGCAACAACAACAATATATTTAACTTCTTTACTGATTTGTTTCTTTTCTTCAATAAGCGTATCCGGATGTAACATAACTTTTAATGTATCGATAACGTCATCATTAAAAGCTTTTTCTGTAGAACTTAATGTTTTTAAATATTTATCACAATTCAAAAAAAAATTATCTGTAATTTTTTTAAAGTTTTCAATTTCAAAATCTTTATCAAAACCAATCATTTTTTTAAAAACACTATCTGATTTTAAAAAGTAAATACATATATAAAGCTTATAAGACTTTTTATTAATATTTTCCTTTCTAC